>VFQP010000087.1_pt1 | contig 254868 bp, 230 predicted proteins | sample 3512351 | NCBI WGS metagenome assembly VFQP01 (sample SAMN10412372, study PRJNA504923) | tailings metagenome | isolation source: Relicate 1 Philex TSF1 revegetated site | place: Philippines: Tuba, Benguet | collected 2017-08-29 | reverse complement strand
TCAAGCTGAACATCGCGACGCCCGAGGAACTCGCGCCGCGCCGCGAGATCATCGCGGCGGCCCAGCGCGACGGCGGCGACATCACCTGGTCGTCCGACCCCTACCATGCAGTGGAGGGCGCTGACTGCATCGTCACCGACTGCTGGGTGTCGATGGGCGACGAGGATGCCGGCCGACGCCACAATCTCCTGAAGGCCTATCAGGTCAACAAGCAGCTGATGAGCGCGGCCAATTCCGACGCGATCTTCATGCACTGCCTGCCGGCCCATCGCGGCGAGGAGGTCACCGACGAGGTGATGGACGGGCCGCAATCGGTGGTGTTCGACGAGGCCGAGAACCGCCTGCACGCGCAGAAGGGCGTGCTCGCCTGGTGCTTCGGTGCGTGAACCGCCAGCCGGGGCGGCGCATGCCGCCGCCCTGTCATGCAGGTGTCGCAACGGGTCTTCTCTCTCGATCAATTCAAGAGTATGAGACCCGCCACTTTGTTGAAGTAACGGGGGTCCGCCATGGCCGCACCGCGCACGCTCTACGACAAGATCTGGGACGACCACGTGGTCGACCGGCAGGACGATGGCACCTGCCTTCTCTACATTGACCGCCACCTCGTCCACGAGGTGACGAGCCCGCAGGCCTTCGAGGGCCTGCGCACGACGGGGCGCAAGGTGCGTGCGCCCAGTAAGACGCTCGCGGTGGTCGACCACAACATCGCGACCACCTCGGACCGCAAGTTCGGCATCAAGGACGAGGAAAGCCGGACGCAGGTGGAGGCGCTCGCGCAGAACTCCAGGGAGTTCGGCATCGAGTATTACGATGCCGCCGACATCCGCCAGGGCATCGTCCACGTCATCGGGCCGGAGCAGGGCTTCACCCTGCCGGGCACGACCATCGTCTGCGGCGACAGCCATACCTCGACCCATGGCGCCTTCGGCGCGCTCGCCCATGGCATCGGCACCTCGGAGGTGGAGCATGTGCTCGCCACCCAGACGCTGATCCAGAAGAAGGCGAAGAACATGCTCGTCCGCGTCGACGGCACGCTGAAGGACGGCGTGACGGCGAAGGACATCATCCTCGCGATCATCGGCGAGATCGGCACGGCCGGCGGCACCGGCTCGGTGATCGAATATGCCGGCGAAGCCATCCGCGCCATTTCGGTGGAAGGACGGATGACCATCTGCAACATGTCCATCGAGGGCGGCGCGCGCGCCGGCCTGATCGCCCCCGACGAGAAGACCTACGCCTATCTGAAGGGCCGCCCGAAGGCCCCCAAGGGCATGGCCTGGGACATGGCGGTGAAATACTGGGAGACGCTGCACACCGACGAGGGCGCGCATTTCGACCGGACGGTGGTGCTCGATGCCGCCAACCTGCCGCCGATCGTCTCCTGGGGCACGTCCCCCGAGGACGTCATCTCGGTGCAGGGCGTGGTGCCCAATCCGGACGAGATCGACGACGAGAACAAGCGCCTCTCCAAGTGGCGCGCGCTCGACTATATGGACCTGAAGCCGGGCACGAAGATCACCGACATCCGTCTCGACAAGGTGTTCATCGGCTCCTGCACCAATTCGCGCATCGAGGACCTGCGCGAGGTCGCGCGCATCGTGAAGGACCGCAAGGTCGCCTCCACCGTGTCGGCGATGATCGTGCCGGGCTCCGGCCTGGTGAAGGAGCAGGCCGAGCAGGAGGGCCTGGACAAGATCTTCACGGCGGCCGGTTTCGAGTGGCGCGAGGCGGGCTGCTCCATGTGCCTCGCCATGAACCCCGACAAGCTGAAGCCGGGCGAGCGCTGCGCCTCGACCTCCAACCGCAATTTCGAGGGGCGTCAGGGCTACAAGGGCCGCACCCACCTCGTCTCGCCGATCATGGCGGCGGCAGCGGCGGTGGAAGGGCACTTCGTCGATATCAGGACCTGGGGCTGAAGGCTCCGGGCCGGGCGGCATCATACGATCTTCGCAGCGGGCGGCCTCGGCCGCCCGTTCTCGTTTCAGCGGAGGTCGTGGCGCTGCCGCGCCATCAGCATCGCCTGCCGCTGCCTGAGGGCTTCGCGGCTATAGGCTGGCGTCAGGTTCTGCTCCATGCGGCGGATCTGTCCGAGCATGTCGGCGACGAACAGGATGAGCACGGCTGCGAGTGCCAGCCCGGTCACAAGGACCAGGGCGACCAGCAGGGGCTCGGTGATCAAGGCGCTGGCGATGTCATGGGAATGCATCATGGCCTCCATCGGCGAGTGACAGTTCAAAAACGCCTGTCCGCTTCCCCGATATGGGCCCTGACGGATTTGCGCTTCTGGTCATGAGTATCGATGGTGACCGGCGCGGTTCGATTGTTCCGTCGTGACGGTATTTGAACGAGGCAACCGCGCTTTCGTTCCACGCCTTCTGAGGGGGCCTCTGGCGGCGGCCGATGCCTTGCCGTGTTCATCGGTCGCGGCGCGCAACCGGGAGTTTCGCAAAGCTGCCCTAGTCTTGCCGGGATTGGCTCCCAATTACCTCCGCCGGGAGCGGCGGGTACTGCATCGTGCCAAAGGCGGAGTCATCCGCTATGAAAACGGACGCGTCTTTACCGCATGTTTACCATGATGGCCGACACCATATCCCACATTCCGCCGGAGCCGCCGTCTCCCGAAATCCGATTGAAGAGCCGAGTTCCGTGATGCGCTCCATCCGCTTTCCCCATCTCCTGACCTTCTCCGCGGCCCTCGTCCTGGCCGCTTTCGCGGCCGCCCCCGGCGGCGAAGCGCTCGCGCAGGCCGCCCGTTCCGGCGGCGGCGCCACCGCGCAGCAGGGCTCCGCCGTCGCCCAGTTCGGCGACTGGGGCGTGTTCACCTCGACCACGCAGCGCGGCAAGGTCTGCTACGTCGCCTCGCAGCCGAAGACGCGCGCGCCCGGCAACCTGCAGCGCGACCCCGCCTTCTTCTTCCTGACCTCGCGGCCCGGCGAGAACGTGCGCAACGAGGTCTCGCTGACCCTCGGCTTCCCGCTGCGCGGTGATGCGACGGTCGCCATCGGCTCCACCAATTTCGCGCTCTATACCCAGGCCAATGGCGCCTGGATCAAGAACGCGCAGGAGGAGGGCCGGATGGTGCAGGCGATGCGCGGGGGCTCGCAGCTCACCGTCCGCTCCACCTCGCTGCGCGGCAATGTCACCACCGACACCTATTCGCTGAGCGGCCTCGGCCAGGCGCTGGACCGCGTCGCGCAGGAATGCCGCTGAACGCAAGGCGTTTCGCCGCCTGCGTAGCCGCCATCGGCATGATGCTGGCCGGCGGTTCGCAGGCCGTGGGGCAGGCCCTCGTCGGGACCAACCGCGTCGTCGCGACCTATGCCGACTGGCGCGTCGTGCTGGCGGAAACCAATCGCGGCAAGGTCTGCTACGCGGCCGGATCGCCCCGGATGCGTCGGCCGGAGGGCGCCGTCAGGGGACCCGCCTACATTTTCGTGACCACCCGGCCGGAAGACCGCGTGCGCGACGAAGTATCGATTATGTTCGGCTTCGAGGTCACCCGGCGCTCGGACCTCGACGTCGGCGGCGAGACTTTCGGGCTGGCCGGCGACAGTGAAGGGGCCTGGATTGCCGACCTTGCCGAGGAGACGCGGCTGGTTGCGGCCATGCGCCGGCAATCGCAGATGAGCGTGCGCTCGCTGTCGGAACTCGGCGAGGAAACCGTCGACACCTATTCGCTCAAGGGCTTCGGCGAGGCGCTCGACCACGCCCGGCGCGAATGCTCCGATCGCAACACGACCAGCGCTGCGCCCGTATCAGGCGGAAAAGCTGCCTGACCCGCTGTTTTCGTGCTATAGGCCCGCGCTTGCTAGGACCTCAGACCCGATGCCGACGCTCGATCTCGCGAATGCCAAGCCTATTGCCAAGCCCGCTCCTGAGGCTGCGCCGGTGCGCGCGCTGCCGTCCAAGCCCTCGCTGGTTGGTCTCGACCGCGCGGGGCTGAAGGCCGCGCTCGAAGCCATCGGCATCGAAGGCAAGGAGACGCGCATGCGCGTCTCCCAGCTCTGGGGCTGGATCTACCAGCGCGGCGCAAGGACGTTCGAGGAGATGTCCAACGTCTCCAAACACCTGCGCGCGGCGCTGACGGATGCCTATACGCTGGAACGGCCGGAGGTCGTCGTGGAGCAGGTGTCGGTCGACGGCACCCGCAAGTGGCTGATGCGCATTCCGCCGAGCGTCGACGGCGAGAAGTGGCACGAGATCGAGACCGTCTATATCCCGACCCGCGACCGCGGCACGCTGTGCATCTCCAGCCAGGTCGGCTGCACGCTGACCTGCTCGTTCTGCCATACCGGCACGCAGAAGCTGGTGCGCAACCTGACGGCCGCCGAGATCGTGGCGCAGATCATCGTCGCCCGCGACCGGCTCGGCGACTGGCCGGGCGAGACGCCGCCGGAAGGCGCCTTCGTGCCCGACGACGGCGGCCGCTTCGTCTCCAACATCGTGTTCATGGGCATGGGCGAGCCGCTCTACAATGTCGAGAACGTCACCGCCGCGCTGAAGGTGCTGCTCGACCAGGACGGGCTGCAACTGTCGAAGCGGCGCATCACCCTGTCGACCTCGGGTGTCGTGCCGGAGATCGGCAAGGTCGGCGAGGAGACCGGCGTCTCGCTCGCCATCTCGCTGCACGCGGTCACCGATGACCTGCGCGACGAACTGGTGCCGCTGAACCGGAAATATCCGATCGCCGACCTGCTCGACGCCTGCCGCAACTACCCGGCCGCGTCGAACGCGCGCCGCATCACCTTCGAATACGTGATGCTGAAGGGCGTCAACGATTCCATCGACGATGCGAAGCGGCTGGTGCGCCTCCTCAAGGGCATTCCCGCCAAGATTAACCTGATCCCGTTCAACCCATGGCCGGGCTCGAAATACGAATGCTCCGACTGGGAGCAGATCGAGCGCTTCTCCGAGATCGTGTTCGATGCAGGCTATTCCTCGCCCGTGCGCACGCCGCGCGGGCGCGACATCCTCGCCGCCTGCGGCCAGCTCAAGAGCGAGACCGAGAAGTTGCGCGCCAAGGAGCGGGCGGCACTGATGTCCAAGGCCGAGCAGGATGCCTTCCGCGCGATGAGCATGGTGGATTGAACGCGTGACGGGGCGGGCTGGCGTGCGAGCGCGGCCCTTGACCCTGCCGCACCCGCAATGGTGAGCTTGGCCCGACCGGCGGCAAGACCGGGCAAGCCATCACGATGCGGGAGGAACCCATGCGGTTCATGCGACACGGCGTTGCGGCGCTGGTTTTGACGTTCGCCGGCAGCCTGACCCTTACGACCACGGCATCTGCGCAGTTCGCACCGGGGCCCGGCCAGGGCGGACGCTTCGAGCGCGACGGCGGGTCCGATCGCACGCCTGGTTTCGACCGCGACCCGCGCCTCGACCGGGGCGAGCGCTTCGACCGCCGCGCGCGGGAGGGCCGCCGCTTCCGCGAGGATACCGTGATGGGCTTCTCGCGCGAGCGGCTCGGGCGGATCGGCCCGGTCATGCGCGAGCAGGTCGAGCGCGCCATGTTTCCCGGCGCCGTGACGCTGATCGCGCGGCGCGGCCGGATCATCCATTTCGAGGCGCATGGCTTCCGCGATGGGGCCAAGACGCAGCCCATGACCCGCGACACGATCTTCATGCTGGCTTCGATGACCAAGCCCATCGTGTCGACGGCGGCGGTCATGCTGATCGAGCAGGGCCGGATGAAGCTCTCCGACCCGATCACCAACTGGCTGACCGAGCTGCGCGACCTGAAGGTCGAGGCCCGCCGCACCAATCCGGACGGCACGACGGCGACCGAAGACGTCGCGCTGTCGCGGCCGATCACGGTGCAGGACCTGCTGCGCCACTCCGCCGGCTTCACCTATGCCGGTTCGGTGCGCTCGCCGCGCATCAAGCAGCTCATCGACGACCAGAACATCGAGGGGCGCACGGCCAATATTGCCGGCGACGAGATGCTGCGGCGGCTCGGCCAGATTCCGCTGACGCAGCAGCCCGGCACCAATTTCGAGTACTCGATCTCGGTGGACGTTCTCGGCCTGCTGCTGGAGCGCGTTACCGGCAAGCGCCTCGACGTGCTGATCAAGGAGATGATCCTCGATCCGCTCGACATGCGCGACACCGCCTGGTTCGTGCCGGAGGCGCGCCGCTCGCGGCTTGCCGAGGCGCTGGACAGCGATCCCCTGAAGGCGCCGTTCACAACCGCCTACCGCATCTTCGAGAACCCTGCCGAGAGCGGCCAGTATCTGCGCGGCGGCTCCGGCATGGTCTCGACCGCCGAAGACTATTTCCGCTTCGCGCAGATGATCCTGAACGGCGGCGAGTTCGAGGGCGTGCGCCTCCTGTCGTCGCGCTGGGTGAACTTCATGCTGTCGAACCATCTCGTCGGCATGGGCGGCTCGACCGCCGCCTCGACCGGACCCGGCTACGGATTCGGCCTCGGCTTCGCGGTGAGGCTGCAGGACGGGTTCGCGGTCGCGCCGGGCTCGACGGGCGACGCCATGTGGGCGGGCGCCTGGGGCACCAGCTTCACCATCGATCCGCGCGAGGGCGTGGTCGGCATCCTGATGGCGCAGGGGCCCTCGAACCGCGTGCATACGCGCATGCTGTTCAAGAACCTGATCTATGGGGCATTGGTGCGCTGAGCGGTCTTGCCGCGCCGCGCTGAATCGCTCGTATGAGAAGTTCATGCGGCGCATCCTGATCCTCGGCGGCTACGGAACTTTCGGCGGCAGGCTCGTGCGCCTGCTCGCCGATGAGCCACAGCTGACCCTGCTTGTCGCAGGGCGGTCTCTCGACCGCGCCAAGGCTTTCTGCGAAAGCGTCGAAGGTCTGGCGACGGTCGAGCCGATCGCCCTCGACCGTGACGGCGATATCGCGGCCGGCGTCGTGTCCACGCGGGCCGATATCGTCGTCGATGCCAGCGGCCCGTTCCAGGCCTATGGCCAAGAGCCGTATCGCGTGGTGGAGGCGGCGCTGGCGGCGGGCGCTTCCTATATCGATCTCTCCGACAGCGCGGATTTCGTGCGGCATATCGGCCGTTTCGATCAGGTTGCCCAGACGAAGGGCTTGTTCGTGCTGGCGGGAGCGAGCAGCTTTCCGGTGCTCAGTGCTGCAGCGGTTCGCCACCTGACTGCGGATGGTGCGGAGCCCGCGACTGTGGTCGGCGGGGTCGCGCCATCGCCCCATGCCGGGATCGGCGAGAACGTCATTCGAGCGCTTGCGAGTTATGCGGGACGCTCGGTGTCGCTGAGACGCGAAGGCCGGGATGCGACAGGCATCGCGCTCGTCGAACATCGGGAGATCACGGTTGCGCCGCCGGGCCGGCTGCCGCTGAAGCACAGGCGCTTCTCGCTGATCGAAGTTCCCGATCTCGTCGAACTGCCCCGCCTCTGGCCTCGGCTTGAATCGATCTGGATCGGCGCAGGCACGGTGCCGCGCCTTCTGCATCGCGGCCTGAATGGTCTTGCGAGTCTGGTGAACAAGGGCGTCTTGCCCTCTCTGGAACCGCTCGCCGTTCCGTTTCACAAGGCCATCAACACCCTGCGCTGGGGGGAACATCGCGGCGGCGTCGTGATTGCGGTCACCGGAACTGGGCCGAACGGAGCGGCGATGCAGCGGTCCTGGCATCTCCTTGCCGAGGGCGATGCCGGCCCCTTCATTCCCTCGATGGCCGCAGAGACCCTGATCCGCCATTGCCTCGGCGGCCGTCCACCGCAGCCGGGTGCGCGCTCTGCGGCCGCCGAATTGACGCTCGACGATTTTGCGCCGGCTTTCGCCCGTTACGGCATTGTCCATGGTCTTCGCGACGATGGCGTCGAGACAGCCAGCGCGTCGCTCTATCGCCGGATCCTGGGTTCCGCATTCGACAACCTGCCGCCCGCGCTCCGTGCGATGCATGGCACCGAGCCCGCCATGACCGCCCGCGGATTTGCGACCGTCGAGCGTGGTCGCGGACCCTTTGCCTGGCTTGCAGCCTTGATGATCGGTTTCCCGGCTTCCGGCGAGAACGTGCCCTTGGACGTTCGGTTCGAGCGGACGCCGACGCGGGAGGTCTGGACCCGCAGCTTCGCCGGCAGGCGTTTCCGGAGCGTCCAGGAACTCGGCACTGGCAAGCACGAGCGTCTCATTATCGAGCGGTTTGGCCTGGCACGTTTTGCGCTCGCGCTGGTTGTCGAAGGCGGTCGGCTCAGCCTGGTGCCGCGCGCCTGGTCGGTGCTCGGCGTGCCCCTGCCTCTGGCGTTCGCACCCGGCGGCGAGGCCTTCGAGGAGGAGGATGCGTCCGGGCGCTTCCGCTTCCATGTCGAGATCGGCCACCCGCTTCTCGGCCGATTTGTCCGCTACCGCGGCTGGCTCGAGCCAGTCCAGGCGTGACGCGGCTCGTATGCCGAACCGCGCTTCCGCGTGACGGCGGCCGCGACTAAGGTCGCCGTCCATGATGAATCGCTTCCTCCACTATCTCGTCCGGCTGCTGCGGGTGGCTGCCGGCTTCATTCTGGCGATCGCCGTCGGTGCGGCGATCGTGCTGTTGCTCGACCTCAATAGCGGCCGCGTGCCCGAGCCCGTGGCCGGCGGCGTGATGGTGGGCTTCCTGACCTTTCAGGCGGCGCGATTCATGTGGCCGCTGCTGATGATCGAGTTCATCGCCGAGGCCATGAACTGGCGCTCGCTCGCCTTCCATATCGGGGTCGGTTTGCTCGGCGCGGCGGCGACGCTTGCCTTCGCGTGGGCGCAGGCGAGCTCGGAGCCGCCGGACCCGATCCTGGGGACCGAGCAGGTCATCACCGTCACGAAGGTCGTCGTCGCGCTCGTCGCCGGGATCGCCGGCGGCTTCGTCTACTGGCTCATCGCCGGCCGCTCGGCCGGCCTGACGCAAATCGAAAGGACCTCGTCATGACCTTCACCTGCCGCCCACCGGCCGATCCTCAGGTTCTCGTCGACAACGACAAGGTCAAGGTCACGCGCTGGAACTTCACCGATGGCGCGGAGACCGGCTGGCACCGTCACGGCTGGGACTATGTCGTCGTGCCGCTGGCGGACGGCAAGCTGATCGCCGAACTGCCGGGCGGCACCTCGGGCGAGTACGAGATGAAGACGCACGAGCCCTATTTCCGGGAGGAGGGCGTCGAGCACAACATCATCAACATTTCCGGCCGCGACTTCGCGTTCATCGAGATCGAGGTAAAGCCGCAGGGGCCTCCCCCGAAGGCCGCTGCCTAGGCCGCGATCACGCCCGTTTGCGCGGCATTTCGTCCACAACGCTTCCGTGACAGTGCGATAAGGCCTGTTTATGATCGCTCCAATGAGCTGGGCGAGGGGCCCGGCCGCAATCTGCTTTGCGGAGACGTTGGATGCGTTTTGGATCAAAGCTCCTTGCCGGCGCGCTGCTTGCCGCGGCGGCTTTCGTGACGGTCGCCGAGGCCCGCACCGTGCGCTGGGCGCGCTCGGTCGATGCCCAGACCCTCGATCCGATGTCGGCCAATATCGGGCCGACCTCGAACCTCGCCCACCAGATCTACGAGACGCTGGTCATCCGCGGCTATGACGGCAAGCTCGTGCCGACGCTCGCCACCGAGTGGCGCATCCTGCCCGACGACCCGACGGTGTGGGAGTTCAAGCTCCGCCAGGGCGTCAAGTTCCACAACGGCACCGACTTCACCGCCGACGACGCCGTCTTCTCGTTCGACCGCGCCCGCCGCCCGACCTCCGATTATCGCGGCCTGTTGACCTCGATCGACAGCGTCACCAAGGTCGACGCCCACACGATCCGTATCAAGACCAAGGCGCCGAACCCGCTGCTGGTCGAGAACTTCACCAACATCTTCATGATGTCCAAGGCCTGGGCCGAGGCGAACAACGCGCTGGAGCCGCAGAACATCCGCGAACGCCAGGAAAACGGCGCGACGCGCAACGCCATGGGCACCGGGCCGTTCACGCTCGTCTCGCGCGAGCCGGACGTGCGCACCGTGATGCGCCGCTTCGAGGGCTACTGGGGCAAGGGCCAGTTCCCGATGGAAGTGTCGGAGCTGATCCTCGTGCCGGTCCAGCAGGACGCGACCCGCATCGCCGCGCTGCTCTCCGGCGAGGTGGATGTCGTTCACGACGTGCCCGTGCAGGACATCGCGCGGCTCCAGCAGAGCCAGGGCATCAAGGTGACGACCGGACCCGAGAACCGCGTCATCTTCCTCGGCTTCAACGTCGGGCAGGCCGAACTGAAATCGTCGGACCTCAAGGGCCGCAATCCCTTCGCCGACGCGCGCGTGCGCAACGCCATCAACGGCGCGATCAACCGCGACGCGATCACCCGTGTCGTGATGCGCGGACAGGGCCAGTCCATCGGCTATGTCGGCTCGCCCTTCATCTCCGGCTACACCGCGGAACTCGCGGCCGTGCCGCGTTTCGATCCCGCCGCGGCCAACCGCGCGCTGGACGAGGCCGGTGTCCGCCGTCGCCCCGAGGCCGGCAATACCCGCTTCTCGGTGACGCTCCAGTGCACCAACAACCGCTACGTCTCGGACGAGAACATCTGCCAGGCGGTCGTCGCCATGATGGGCCAGATCGGCATCCGGGCGAACCTCGTGGCGAAGCCCGCCGCGCAGCACTTCCCGGAATTGCAGCGCGAGGAGCTGGACTTCTTCCTCGTCGGCTGGGGCATCCCGACCTATGACGCGGAATATATCCTGACCTTCCTCTATCACACGCGCACGGCGAGCAACGGCACCTGGAACGGCACGCGCTATTCCAACCCGGCGCTCGACACGCGGATGCTGGCGCTCCAGACCATGCCTGACATCACGCGTCGCAATGCCGAGCTCGCGGCGATCCAGAAGCAGCTTCGCGACGAGGCGGTCTACGTCCCGCTGCACCTGCAGTCGATCAGCCACGCCTCGCGCGGCGGCATCGAGGTGCCGGTCCATCCGGATGCGGGAGCCTGGTTCAAGCTGTTCCGCTTCGCGGGTTCCTGATCACAGCCAAGCCTGGGCGGTCTCCCCTCGCCGGGGAGGCCGCCTGCATCGTCCGGCCTCCCGTGCCGGCCCTGAAGACCGGTTCCGCGTTCCATGATCGCCTATATCGTCAAGAGCCTTGCCCAAGCGGCGATGGTCATGCTGGCGGTCGCGCTGGTCGCCTTCTCCATGTTCCGCTTCATCGGCGACCCGGTGTCGAACCTGGTCGGCCAGGAGGCGACGATCCAGGATCGCCAGCAGCTTTCCCGCGACCTCGGCCTGATGGACCCGTTCCCCATCCAGTTCGCGCGCTTCGTCGGCAATGCCGCGCGGCTGAATTTCGGCGTCAGCTACCGGCAGGGGCGGCCGGTCTCCGACCTCATCGCGGAGCGCCTGCCGGCGACCGTCGAGCTTGCCTTGCTCTCGGCGCTGTTCGCGCTGGTCGTCGGCATCGCGCTCGGCGTCTATACGGCGATCCGGCGCGACGGCATCCTCGCCCACCTGATCCTGTCGATTTCGCTCATCGGCGTGTCGCTGCCGACCTTCCTGATCGGCATCGGGCTCATCTGGCTTTTCGCGGTGGAGCTGCGCTGGCTGCCGTCCTTCGGGCGCGGCGATACCGTGAAGATCGGCTGGTGGACGACGGGCCTCCTCACCGTCTCGGGCCTGAAGTCGCTGGTCATGCCGGTGCTGACGCTGGGCTTCTACCAGCTGACCCTGATCATGCGTCTGGTGCGGTCCGAGATGCTGGAGACCATGCGGACGGAATATGTGAAGTTCGCCCGCGCCCGCGGTGTTCCCGAGCGGGTGATCTGGTTCCGCCATGCGCTGAAGAACACGATGGTTCCGGTGATGACCATTGCCGGTCTCCAGCTCGGCGGGGTCATCGCCTTCGCCATCGTCACCGAGAGCGTGTTCCAGTGGCCGGGTCTCGGCGCGCTGTTCGTGCAGGCGGTGCAGTTCGTCGATATTCCTGTGATGGCGGCCTACCTGATGTTCGTCGCCTTCGTCTTCGTGGTGACCAACCTCGTCGTCGACCTCCTTTATTTCGCACTCGATCCGCGCCTGCGCGGCGCGGGCGCGGCACCGGCTCATTGAGGGCGCCATGGCTCTCGCCGACGACATCAAGACCAGAGCCGCGCCGACCCTCGGCCAGCGACTGGCGCGCGCCTGGGATTCCGACATCGTCTGGAGCTTCCGTCACTCGCCGGTGGCCATCGTCGCCGCGCTGATGACGGTGATCCTGCTGACCGCCTCGCTCTGCGCCAACTTCATCGCGCCGCAGGACGCCTTCGACCCGGCGGCGCTCAACCTGCTGGACGCCTATACCCGGCCGGGCGATGCCGGCATGGGCTCCAACACCGTGTTCATGCTCGGCTCGGACAATCAGGGCCGCGACCTGTTCTCGGCGATCCTCTACGGCTCGCGCGTGTCGCTGTTCGTCGGCTTTTCCTCGGTCGCCTTCTCGGTGGTGATGGGTGTCGGCCTCGGCCTCGTCTCGGGCTATCTCGGCGGGCGCACGGACGCCTTCATCATGCGCGTCGCCGATATCCAGCTCTCGTTCCCGGCGATCCTGATCGCGCTGCTGTTCTTCGGCGTCGCGCGCGGCATCATTCCGCCGGCCCATCACGAGCAGATGGCCATCTGGGTGCTGATCGTCGCCATCGGCCTGTCGAACTGGGCGCAATATGCCCGCACCGTGCGTGGCTCGACCATGGTCGAACGCAACAAGGAATATGTGCAGGCCTCGCGCGTCATGGGCCGCTCGCCGTTTTTCATCATGCTGCGCCACGTCCTGCCGAACGTCACCGGCCCGGTGCTGGTGATCGCCACGATCAACCTGGCGCTCGCCATCATCGAGGAGGCGACGCTGTCGTTCCTCGGCGTCGGCGTGCCGGCGACACAGCCCTCGCTCGGCACGCTGATCCGGTTCGGCCAGCAATATCTGTTCTCCGGCGAGTGGTGGATCCTGCTGTTCCCCGCCCTCGCCCTCGTCCTTCTCGCGCTGTCGATCAACCTTCTCGGCGACTGGCTGCGCGACGCCCTCAATCCGAAGCTGCGTTGATGTGCCGATGACTGTTCCCGTCCTTTCCGTGCGCGATCTCGTCGTGCAGTTCCCGACCCGACGAGGGGCGCTGACGGCGGTCGACCGCATCTCCTTCGACATCGCGCCGGGCGAGGTGCTGGGCGTCGTCGGCGAGTCCGGCGCCGGCAAGTCGATGACCGGCACCGCCGTCATCGGCCTCCTCGAACCGCCCGGCCGCATCGCCGGCGGCGAGGTGCTGCTGAAAGGTGAGCGGATCGACAATCTCGACGCGGAATCCATGCGCCGCATCCGGGGAAAACGCATCGGCATGGTGTTCCAGGACCCGCTGACCTCGCTGAACCCGCTCTACAAGGTCGGCGAGCAGCTCATCGAGACGATCAGAACCCATACGAACCTGACGCACAGCCAAGCCCGGCAGCGCGCCATCGACCTCCTCACCGAGGTCGGCATCCCCGCGCCCGACAAGCGCATCGACAACTACCCGCACCAGTTCTCCGGCGGCATGCGCCAGCGCGTGGTGCTGGCGCTGGCGCTCTGCGCCGAGCCGGAGCTCATCATCGCCGACGAGCCGACCACCGCGCTCGACGTGTCGGTGCAGGCGCAGATCATTTCGCTCCTGAAGAAGCTCTGCAAGGACCACGGCACGGCTGTCATGCTGATCACCCACGACATGGGGGTGATCGCCGAGACCGCCGACCGCGTCGCGGTCATGTATGCCGGCCGCATCGCCGAGATCGGCCCGGTGCAGGACGTGATCAAGCGCGCGCGCCACCCCTATACCGAGGGGCTGATGGGCTCGATCCCGTCGCTGGACAGCGATTCCGAGCGTCTCGTGCAGATTCCCGGCTCCATGCCGCGGCTGACCGCGATCCCGCGCGGCTGCGCCTTCAATCCGCGCTGCCCGAAAGTGTTCGACCGCTGCCTGGTCGAGCGTCCCGATCCCATCGCCGTCGGCGCCACCTCGGTCGCCTGCTGGCTCTACGACAATGCCGGCGGCACCGTTCTGGCGGATGCCGCGCCGGCCTCCAACGAGATGCGGCCCGCGTCATGACCGAACCCCTCGTTACCGTCCGCAACCTGTCGCGCACCTTCGACGTCTCGAAGCCCTGGCTCAACCGCGTCATCGAGCGGGAGGAAAAGCGCCTGCTGCGCGCCGTGCAGGACGTGTCCTTCACCATCGCGCCGCGCGAGACCTTCGCGCTGGTCGGCGAATCCGGCTCCGGCAAGTCGACCGTCGCCAACATGGTGGTCGGGCTGCTGCAGCCGACCAACGGCTCGGTCATCATCGACGGCGTCGACATCGCCAAGCCGGCCGATGCCCAGAAGCTGAAGGCGCTGCGCCGCCGCATCCAGATGATCTTCCAGTCGCCCTATGCCTCGCTCAATCCGCGCTGGCGCGTCGACCGGATCATCGCCGAGCCGATCCGCGCCTTCGGCCTGATGCGCGACAACCGCGAGATCGAGGCGGAGGTCGGCCGCCTCCTGCGCACGGTGGGTCTCGATCCCGCCGACGGCGCGAAATATCCGCACGAGTTCTCCGGCGGCCAGCGCCAGCGCATCGCGATTGCCCGCGCGCTGTCGTCCAAGCCGGAATTCATCGTCTGCGACGAGCCGACTTCGGCTCTGGACGTGTCGGTGCAGGCGCAGATCCTCAACCTGATGCGCGACCTGCAGGACGAGTTCGGCCTGACCTACCTGTTCATCTCGCACAATCTCGCGGTGGTCAGGCACATGGCGACCCGCATCGGCGTGATGTATCTCGGCCGCCTCGTCGAGGTCGCGCCGGCGCGGCAGATGTTCGCAAGCCCGCGCCACCCCTATACGCGCATGCTGCTCGACGCTGTGCCAGACCTCGAAATGTCCGGCCGCGCGCGCAAGCCGGTGGACGGCGAGATTCCCAATCCGATCACCCCGCCGCCGGGCTGCCCGTTCAATCCGCGCTGCCCGCTCGCCAACGGGCGCTGCCGCGTCGAGATGCCGGCAGCCATGACGGACGGGCTCGGAACGGTCGCCTGCCACGCCGTGGCCGAGGGCCGGCTGGCGGCGTGATAACCGCACGGTAAGGTCGTGCTGTCATTCCCTTGCACGTGAGGTCGCCCGATGCTAGGCGGCTCCGCGGGGCCGGGGGGCGAATCGTGCATATCCGTACAACCGCGGTTGCGGACTCGCGTCTGGTCTGGGGCATTGCCGGCCTGTGCCTTGCCGGCTTTGCGGTGGTCATTCTTCACCGCTGCCTCACGCCTATCCCGGCGTCGGAATATGTTCACCGGCTCGTCACCTATGACAACGGCCTGATCCGCCGCGCCCTCGTCGGCGAGATCTATTCCTGGTTTCTGTCGGCGGTTCCCCAATGGGTGATCCGGATCGAGGCTTTCGCTTTCGTCGCGGCTGCGCTCGGCCTCTTCGCCATGGTGTTCCGGCGGCTGTTTCCCGGCCGCGGCGCCGACACGCTGCTCATCGCCTGTTTCCTGATCGGCTCGCCGCTGCTGTTCAAGAACTTCATCGGCAATCTCGGCAAGTTCGATACCTGGGGCGCCGTCGTCGCCATGCTGGCCGTGCTGCTGCCCCTGCGCGCAAGCACTTTCGGCATCGTCTGGGCGCTCTGCGTGGCGTTGCTCTTCGCCCATCACCTCCACGCGACGATCTACATTCCGACGATCTATGCGATCCTGCTGGTGCGGATGGTCGGCGCGCGCGGCGGCTTCGATGCCGGCGATCTTGGGGCCCTTGCCGCCTCGATAGGCCTCCTGGCCTGCGTCTTCCTGGGGTTGCTGGTCTTCGGCGTGCCGTCGCTGGAAGCCGATGCGTTTCTCGATGCTATGCGGGAGCGTTCGCTGCGGTCGTTCCCGGATCACCACGCCAACATGTGGTACTCGACCGTGGCGCAGGAGATGGCCGGCTCGTTCGCCGTCCTGCCGGAGCACGTCCTGCGCCTGCCGCTCTATGCGGCCTTCGTGCTGATCCACCTGCCGATCATATTCTTCTTCTGGCGGCGGCTCGCACCGCTGGCGACAACGTACCGTGCCTCCCATGAGGCCTTCGTTCTCGGCGCGATCGTCGTTGCCGGCGGCTTTCTGGCGACGAACATCGTCACCTTCGACTATGCCCGCCACCTCGGCAACATGGCGCTCTGCTTCGTCCTGCTGGCCGCCGCGCAAATCCTCGCGACGACCGGCCCCATCGAGGATGCCGGCGACATCCAGCCCGAAAGCAGGCTGACCCTGATCGCGGCGACGACCGTCGCGATCATTCCGTGGACCGGGACCATTTTCCCGCTGTTCTGAGCGGTGTCAGGCAGCCTTGCCGCCGATGACGCCGCGGCGGATCTGATCCTCCTCGATCGACTCGAACAGGGCGCGGAAGTTGCCCTCGCCGAAGCCGTCGTCGCCTTTCCGCTCGATGAACTCGAAGAAGATCGGGCCGAGCACCGTGCCGGAGAATATCTGCAGGAGGACGCGCGACATGCGGCCTTGCTTCTCGCCGACCGCCACGGCGCCCTCGCCGTCGATCAGGATGCCGTTGGCCTGCATCCGGTCGACCGGCTCGCCATGGCCGGGCACGCGGGCGTCGACCTTCTCGTAATAGGTCGCGGGCGGGGAGGGCATGAAGGGCAGACCGTTGGTGCGCAGCGCCTCCACGGTCTTGTAGATGTCGCGCGAGCCGCAGGCGATGTGCTGGATGCCCTCCCCCTTGTAGAGCGCGAGGTATTCCTCGATCTGGCTCTTGTCGTCGAGGCTCTCGTTGATGGGTATGCGGATCTTGCCGCAGGGCGAGGTCAGCGCGCGCGAGATCAGCCCGGTCAGCTTGCCCTCGATATTGAAGAAGCGGATTTCCTTGAAGTTGAACAGCTTCTCGTACCAGCCCGCCCAATGGTCCATGCGGCCGCGATAGACGTTGTGGGTGAGGTGGTCGAGATAGTAGAGGCCTGCCGGCTCCGGATGCGGGTCGCGCTCGGCCGTCCAGACGAAGTCGACATCGTAGATCGAGCCCTTGTCGCCGTAGCGGTCGACGAAATAGAGCAGCGAGCCGCCGATGCCTTTGACCGCGGGGATCGAGAGTTCGTTCGGCCCGACCTTGCCGATATAGGGCTCGGAGCCGAGCGAGAGGGCGCGCTCATAGGCGTGCTTCGCGTCGGTCACGCGGAAGGCCATGGCGCAGGCGCAGGGGCCGTGCTCGGCGGCGAACTGCGCGGCGAACGAATCCGGCTCGGCATTGACGATGTAGTTGACGTCGCCCTGCCGGTAGAGCGTGACGTTCTTGGACCGGTGGCGGGCGACGGCGGTGAAGCCCATCAGTTCCAGCACCTGTTTCAGTGCGGCCGGATCGGGATGGGCGAACTCGACGAACTCGAAGCCATCCGTGCCCATCGGATTGTGGGCGCTGATCTCGGCGGGCGGGGCATCGTGGGGGAAGGGACCCATGGCTGTCTCCTCTGGCAGCGGAGTGCGATGGTGGTGAGTATCGTGCGGTATCGGTGCAATGGGCGTGCGAAGCGCGAGGAATTTCTGCCGTTGTGCGCATGAAATATGCATGATTATATCCATCGATGAACGAGACAGTCGCTATCGACATCTTCGACCTGCGCCTCATGGACGCGCTGCAGGCCGATGGTGCACGAACCAACCAGCAGCTCGCCGATCTCGTGCGCCTGTCGCCGAGCCAGGTGTCGCGCCGCCGGCAGCGGCTGGAGGAGACCGGGCTGATCCGGCGCTATCGCGCCGACCTCGATGCCGGGCGTCTCGGTTTCGGCGTCACGGTCTTCATCTTCGTGTCGCTCGCAACCCATTCCGGGCAGAACGCCAAGCGCTTCGCCGACCTCGTGCGCGCCATGCCGGAGGTGCAGGAGGCGCACGCCATGACCGGCGACGCCGACTACCTCCTGAAGCTCGTCGTGCGCGACCTCAAGGGCCTGTCGACGCTGGTCAACGAGGTGCTGCTGCCGCACGAGAGCGTCGCGCGCGTGCGATCCTCCATCGTGCTGGAAACACTGAAGGACGATCCGCGCCTGCCGCTCGGACGGTGATCGTGGATACCCGCTTGCGGGGTCAAGCGAAGCAATGCAACTGAAATGCTTCGCCCCGATGTCTGGACGGGTCTCGGATCATCTGGAACTGCTCCATGCCCATTGCATCAGCCGGCGTTTTCGCAGGCATCAGCCGCCGCACATGGCTGGCAGGCATAGCGGGCATCGGCCTGACAGCGTCCATGTCTCAGGCTGTCCATGCCCAGCAATCCGGCCCGGCCGGGGTCGCGGCGCATTTCGCGGGCAAGCATCCCTCGACCTATTATCAGGAGGCGGCGAACCTGTTCCGGATCGGGCGGCGGGACGAGGCCGTGTTCCTGTTCTATCTGGGGCAGCTTCGCTATCGCACGCACCTGCGGGCGCGCCCGAACCTGCCGCCGGGCGGCGATCCCGCGCTCTTCGCCTCGCTCACGGAATCGGTCGGCAGGCCGATCAACGAATATGCGTTCGGCGACATTCCCGCCCTCGAGCGCACGATCGCGCAGGTGCTGGCGTTCGATCTCGCCTATCCCGACACGTTCACCCCGCCTGCCGACCATGCCGACGCCGTCCGGGCGAACCGCGAGGGCCTGGAGACGCTGCGGCGCCGGATCATCGCCGAGGCCGACCGCATTCGGGAAGGCCGCCGCACCAACGGCCTGCCCAACCGGAACTGACGGGCCGCCGCTTCCTGCCGCAATCCGGTTTGCCGGCGCGTATGAAGCGCCGTTCCGCTTGTTCATCGGGAGGGCCGCACAATGCCGAGCCGCGCCACTGTCGAACGCTTCATCGCGATGGTCGAATCCAGCGACCATGTGCGGGCCATCGAGGAGTTCTATGCCGAGGATGCCTCCATGCAGGAGAACCTCTCGGCTCCGCGCGTCGGCCGCGACCTGCTGGTGGCGCACGAGAAGGCGGCGCTCGGCCGGGTCGCCAGCGTCCATACCCATGCGGTGACGACGTTCCTCGTCGACGGCGACAACGTTGCGATCCACTGGATCTTCGACTTCACGCTGCCGGACGGCTCGACCCGCCGGTTCGACGAGATGGCGCTGCAGGAGTGGCGCGGCGAGAAAATCGTCCGCGAGCGGTTCTTCTACGATCCGGCGACGGTCAGCCCGAAGCCGCCGGCGGGGTGACGCGCGGCCCATTCCAGCCGCCCCCGCGCGATGCTAAGTCTCGCCTCCCATTGCCCGAGGCCGCCCATGCCGATCGACGCCCGTCCGCTGCTCGCTCAATCGCCGGTCATCCCCGTCCTCACCATCAACCAAGTGGAGATCGCCGTGCCGCTGGCGCGCGCGCTCGTGGCCGGCGGGCTGCCGGTGCTGGAAGTCACGCTGCGGACGCCGGAAGCGCTCGACGCCATCCGCGAGATCGCGCGCGAGGTGCCGGACGCCATCGTCGGGGCCGGGACGATCACCCGCGACGAAGACATCCAGCCGGCGACGGCCGCCGGCTCGCAGTTCCTCGTCTCGCCTGGCACTCCGGCGAAACTGGCCGCCGCGCTGGCGCATGTGCCGGTGCCGGTCCTGCCGGGGGCGGCCACGGCCACCGAGGCCATGATGCTCGCCGAGCTCGGCTTCCGCGTGCTGAAATTCTTCCCCGCCGAGCCGTCCGGCGGCGCGGCCTTCCTCAAGGCGTTGCAGGGCCCGCTGCCCGGCCTCGTCTTCTGCCCAACCGGCGGCATCGATGCCTCGAATGCCGCGTCCTATCTGGCGCTCAAGAATGTCGGCGCGGTCGGCGGATCGTGGGTCGCGCCCGCCGATGCCATTGCGAAAGGCGATTTCGCCGCCATCGAGGAACTCGCCGGCGCGGCGCGGCTCTTGAGACCCTGACGGGGTGCGGCGTAGCGCCGCTGACATGAATCCGGCTTAGTTCTCCCTCTTGCTCCGCGGAGCAGGTTGAATAGGTCTGCCGCAGGGTGGGCATTTCCGGAGGAGAAGCCAGTGACCGATATTTCCAAGATTCTGACGTCCGTCCTGTCCGGCGGAACCCAGCAGGGCGGCGGCGGCGGGCTTCTCGGCCAGCTCGCGGGCATGGCGCAACAGGGTCAGGGGAGCGCCGGCGGACTGGGCGGCCTCGGCGGATTGCTCGGCGGTCTTGCCGGCGGCGGCCAGCAGCCCGGCGCGGGCGGCGCTGCGCCTGCGGCGAACGGCTCGCTGCTCGACCAGCTTTCGGCAGCTCTCCGGCAGGCGCAGGCCGGCGGCGCGCAGACGCGCAACGCTGCACCCACCCCGCCCCCCGGCGGCGGTGCCGGCGGCGCACCGGGCGGCAACCTGCTCGACCAGCTGATGGCGACGCTGCAGGGCGCGCAGGCCCAGATGGGTGGGCAGGGCGGCGTCGGCGGCATGTTCGGGCAGGCCGCAGAGGTGCTGCAGAAGAATGCCGGCGGTTTCGGTGGTGGGGCCGCGGTGGGAACGCTGGCGGGGCTCCTGCTCGGCACGGGCGCGGGCCGGCAGATCGCCGGAACCGCGGCGCGGCTCGGCGGCCTCGCGGCCATTGGCGGCCTCGCCTACGTTGCGCTGCGCAATTTCCAGCAGGGCAAGCCGGTGGTGCAGGGCACGATCGACGACGTCTCGGCCATTCTCGGTCTCGGCAAGGCGCCGGAGGGCTTCGCTGAAGCGGCGGGGACGATCGACGACACCGCCGAAATCCTCCTGCGCGCCATGGTGGCGGGCGCCTATTCCGATGGCGAGATGACGCCCGACGAGAGGCAGATGATCGTCGGCCAGCTCGAATCCATGGGGCTCGGCACCGCCGAGAAATCCTATCTCGACGGGGTGCTTGCCGCGCCCGTCAGCATGAAGATCATTGCGGCCTCCTGCGTCACCGACGAGATGAAGGCGCAGGCCTATATCGCCGCCCATCTCGGCATGAACGTCGACAATGCGGCCGAGGCCAAGTTCCTGAAGGATTTCGCCGAGGCGCTGGGCCTGGAGCCGCAGCTCGTCGCCCATCTCGACCAGGCGGCCGCCGAGGCCAAGGCGGCGCGCGGCGCCTGACAGCGCAGGCCAGCCGCGCCGCGCGCCGGCTTCCTGTGCCGGCGTGCGCCATCTAGTGTCCGGGGCGGATTCCTGACGGGGTCCGCCCCTTGTCCATCCGGCATCTGCTTGTCCTCCGCTTCAGCCCCTCCGCCTCCCAAGAAATCCCGCAATCTGCTCGACGCCTCGACGGCGTTCGTGCTTGCGCTGGTGCTGATCGGCGCGGCGGTCGTCTATCGCCGCGAGGGCTTCGGGGGCATTGCGCATGTGCTGGCGGAAGACGCCTGGCTGTTCATCGACATCCTGCCCAAGGTGCTCGCCGGGTGCCTGATCGGGGCCTTCGTCGCCGTGCTGCTGACGCGCGAACTGGTGTCGCGCTGGGTCGGCGGCGATTCCGGGCTGACGGGTCTCGTCATAGCGACGCTGATCGGCGCGATCATGCCGGGCGGCCCCTTCACCATTTATCCGCTGGCCGGCGCCTTCCTCGCCATCGGTGCGGGCGTCGGGCCGGCGGTCGCCTTCGTGACGAGCTGGACGCTGATCGGCCTGAACCGGGCGATCATCTGGGAGGTGCCCTTCCTCGGCGTCGATTTCGTCACGACGCGCATGCTGGTGTCCCTGCCGCTGCCCATCGTCGCGGGGCTCGGGGCGGCCTTCCTCGCGCGCTACGTGCCGGGTGGGCCGCGATGACCGCGACTGTCGCCATCGCCGTGCTGCTCTGGGTCATCGTGGCCGTGCTCGGCCTGTTCGCATGGCGGCGCGGGGACAAGGTCCTTGCGGATTCGACGCGCAGCGGCGTGCTCGACTTCCTCTACCTGTTGCCCCGCCTTGCCATCGGGGTGATCGGTGCGGGTTTCCTTGCCGCGCTGCTGCCGCAGGAAGTCGTGCGTTCATGGCTCGGGCCGGATTCGGGCGTCACGGGGCTCATGCTTGCGACGCTCGCCGGTGCGCTGACGCCGGGCGGTCCGGTGATCGGCTTCGCCATCGGCGCTTCGGCCCTGAAGAGCGGCGCGGGCTATCTCGCGGTCATGGCCTATGTCACGGCATGGGCGCTGTTCGCCGTGCAGCGCCTGTTCGTCTGGGAAATCCCGGTCATGCCGGCGCGTGTCGTCTGGCTGCGCGTCGCGGCCTCCCTGCCGCTGCCGATCCTCACCGCGCTCGGCGTGATGCTGGTGACGGGGCGCTAGCGAAGCCCTTCCAGCACCTTGCCGAAGAAGGCGTCGAACTGCGTCTGGTTCATCCAGCGGGCGACCGCCACGATGTCGTTTTCCGGCTCGATCCAGATGATGTTCGAGCCCGCGCCGAGCGCGAAGACGCTTGATGGCGTCGCATGGGGATAGCGCCTGCTGCGGTTCAGCCACCACAGGAAGCCGTAGTCCGGATTGGTTGCGGAGGGCGCGAGCATCTCGGCCATCCAGCGCTTCGAGAGAAGCTGCCGGCCGCCCCATTCGCCGCCCCGCGCGATCAGGAGACCGAGGCGGGCATGGTCGAGGGCGGAGATGAAGATGCCGCCGCCCCAGTGCGCGCCGCCCGGCACGGACTGCACCTGCCTGCCCGCGATGTCGACCCAGGAATTGCGGTAGCCGTGCCAGCGCCATGTGTCGGATGCGCCGATCGGGTCCATGATCCGCTGCTTCAGCACCTCCGGCAGGGCGCGGCCGAAGGTGCGGAGCAGGGCGTAGGAGAGCACGTTCACGCGGACGTCGTTGTATTCGTAGAAGGTGCCGGGCTCGCGCAAGGTCCGCAGATGGCCCTTGCGGCTGTTGTCGGCGCCCGCGCCGATCTGGCGGTTGTGGTCGACCTGATCGGACTTCTCGAAGATCGTGCCCTGCCACTCGCTCGACTGCACCAGCAGATGCCGCCATGTGATCTTCGCATTCCGCTCTCCCGAGAAGTGCGGGTCGTCGAGGGTTTTCGAGACCGGATCGTCGAGGGCGATCAGACCGTCGTCATGGGCAAGGCCTGCGAGGATGGCGAGATAGCTCTTGGCGATGGAGAAGGTCATGTCGACGCGGGAGACGTCGCCCCATTCGGCGGCGATCCTGCCGCCCCTGACGACGACGCCCGCCGGCTTGCCGCGGGGCATGACCGGGCCGACGATCTCGCTCCACGGACCCGTCTCGTTCCATTCGACAATGCCGACATAGCGGCCGTCGGGGTAGTAGAGGCTCGTCGGCCAGGGACTCTCGGCGGCTTCGGCGAAGGCAGTGGCGGTCTGGAGCTTCGCCGGATCGAAGCCGGCCTCGGCGGGAGCGATGCGTTCCCAGCCGGAGGCGACCGGCGAGGGGAGGAAGGTCGAGGGGGCGAAGCTCGAAGACATGGGCGATCCGGGGTCGATGCGGCAATGCCCCTGTCTTTCGCATGATACAGCCGCAGCGAGTAGGCCGGATTGCGCAACCCGTTCCAGCACGCATCAATCCCATTATAGGATCAAAGTCCTTGACAGCGTAACGCTGATCAGGTATGTTTCAGGTATGTTCGACAGTTGCGACTGCAGGACATGGGCCATCTGTCTGGCCGACGCTGAAGGGCTGAATTCTGCATCGGCGGAGTGCGTCCTTCGAGGCTCGGGCCGGAGCCCTCGCACCTCAGGATGAGGAGGGTCAAGACTGGCATCCGGGCCGATCGGACGTTGGCGCTGTGCTGCTTCTCTGCCGTTATGCAGGTCACCAACGCCCCTCATCCTGAGGTGCGAGCGGTAGCGAGCCTCGAAGGACGCACCAGTCTGATGCCGGGCGTCGGCAAACCAGCGTCCTGATGGCCAAAGCCTACTCCGCCGCGAGCTTGATCTCCGGCTTCGGACCCGCCCGGAAATCGGCAAGCAGTGCCGCCTCTTCCTTCCTGGCCACGTCGAGATGACGCGCCTTCACATGGCCGAAGCCGCGGATCTTCTCGGGGATGTTGGCGAGCCCGACGGCGAGGGCGTGATTGTCCGGCGAGAGCTTCGCCACGATCTCGGCCACCAGCGCCTCGTAATCGGCAATGAGCTGGCGCTCGGTCCTGCGCTCGTGGGTGTAGCCGAAGACGTCGAAGGCCGTGCCACGCAGGCCCTTGAGCTTCGCCAGCACCTTGTAGCCGGTCATCATCCACGGGCCGAAGCTCATCTTGCGGGGAACGCCGGTGGCCGGGTCCCTCTTCGCCAGAAGCGGCGGGGCAAGGTGGAACTCGAACTTCAGGTCCTGCCCGTCGAAGGTCTTGGCGACCTGCTTGAGGAAATTGCCGTCGGTGTAGAGGCGGGCGACCTCGTACTCGTCCTTGTAGGCCATGAGCTTGTAGAGATAGCGGGCGACGGCCTCGGTCAGGCCCTGCTTGCCGGGGGCCTTGTCGGCCTCCGCCTTCCTCACGCTCGCGACGAGGGCCGAATAGCGGGCGGCATAGGCGGCGTTCTGGTACTGGGTGAGCTGCTCGACGCGGCGGGAGATGATCTCCTCCAGCGAGCCCGACAGGCGCTCGACGCCGATGGGCGCGGTGATCGGGGCGACCAGCTTCTCCACCGCCGCGCGGTCATGGGCGCAGAGCCGGCCCCAGCGGAAGGCGGTGATGTTCATCTTCACCGCTTCGCCGTTCATCTCGATGGCGCGCTCGATGGCGGCCGAGGTCAGCGGCAGGCCGCCGATCTGGTAGGCGTAGCCGACGAGAAACAGGTTGGTGGCGATGGAATTGCCCATCAGTGCGGTGGCCAGCCGCTGGGCATCGACGAGATGCGTCGTCTCGCGGCTGGCATGGCCGATGATGGCGCGCTTCAGCCGCTCCGAGGGCAGCGAGAAATTGGCGTCGCGGGTGAACTGGCCGGGCAGCATCTCGATGGTGTTCACCACTACCTTGGTGTCCGGCTTCATGGACGCGAGCGACTTCTTGCCGCCGGCAATGACGATGTCGCCGGAGAGAACGAGATCGGCGGAGCCCGCATGGACGCGGATGGAGTGGATGTCCTCCGGCGTGCGGGCGATGCGCATGTGGGAGAACACCTCGCCGCCCTTCTGGGCGAGACCCGCCATGTCGATCAGGCCGACGCCCTTCTTCTCGAGGTGGCAGGCCATGCCGAGGATCGCGCCGACGGTGACGATGCCCGTGCCGCCGACGCCCTCGATCAGCACGTTGTAGGTATGCGCGAAGGAGGGAAGGGTCGGCTCCGGCAGGCCGGAAATGTCGGCGGTGACGCCGAGCGCCTTGCCGCGCTTCAGCTCCGCGCCGTGGACGGTGACGAAGCTCGGGCAGAAGCCCTTCACGCAGGAATAGTCCTTGTTGCAGGACGACTGGTCGATGGTGCGCTTGCGGCCGAACTCGGTGTCGAGCGGCTGCACCGAGACGCAGTTGGAGACGACGCCGCAATCGCCGCAGCCCTCGCAGACCGCCTCGTTGATGATCACGCGCTTGACCGGATCGGGGAAGGTGCCGCGCTTGCGGCGGCGGCGCTTCTCGGCGGCGCAGGTCTGGTCGTAGATCAGCACCGAGACGCCGGGGACGCCCGCGAGTTCCTTCTGGACGGCGTCGAGGTCGTCGCGGTGGTCGATGGTCGTGGCGACGGGGAAGGAGATGCCGAGACCGGCGTACTTGCCGGGCTCGTCGGTGACGATGGCGATGCGCTCGACACCCTCCGCGCGCATCTGCGCGGCGATCATCGGCATGGTCAGGCCGCCTTCGTGGCGCTGCCCGCCGGTCATGGCGACGGCGTCGTTGAAGAGGATCTTGTAGGTGATGTTGACCTTGGAGGCGATGGCGAAGCGGATCGCCAGCGAGCCCGAATGGTTGTAGGTGCCGTCGCCGAGGTTCTGGAAGACGTGGCCGCGTTTCGAGAACGGCGCCTCGCCGACCCAGTTGGCGCCCTCGCCGCCCATCTGGGTGCAGCCCTCGGTGTTCCGGTCCATCCACAGCGCCATGTAATGGCAGCCGATGCCGGCATAGGCGCGCATGCCCTCGGGGACCACGGTCGAGGTGTTGTGCGGGCAGCCCGAGCAGAAATAGGGAATGCGGGTCGCGATCATCGGCGTCGTCTTGAGAACGTCCTGCGCTGCCTTCAGCCGCGCGACGTTCTGCGCGATCTCCCCGACATGGCCGACATGCTTGAGGACGCGCTCGCCGATGCAGATGGCGACATCGTTGGAATCGAGCGCGCCATGGACCGGGAACAGCCAGTTGCCGTCCTCGTCCCGCTTGCCGATGACGACCGGCTGCTCGGGATTGCCGTAGAGCTCCTCGCGGACCTGCACCTCGATCAGCGAGCGCTTCTCCTCGACGACGATGACGAGGTCGAGATTGTGGACGAAGTCGCGGAGCTCGCCGGCATCGAGCGGCCAGGGGCAGCCGATCTTGAACAGGCGGATACCGAGATCGTTGGCCTTCACCTCGTCGAGGCCGAGTTCGTCCCAGGCCTGCCGGACGTCGAGATAGCTCTTGCCGGTGGTGATGATGCCGATTTTCGGCTTGCGCCCGCCTGACGTGATGATGCGGTTGATCTTGTTGGCCTTGACGAAGGCGAGCGCGGCGGCGCGCTTGTACATGTGCAGGCGGCGTTCCTGCTCGTGCCGGTCGTCGTTCGGGCGGATCGACAGGCCGCCCTCGGGCATCTGGAATTCATCCTCGCTGGGGATGACGACCTTCACGCGGTCGATGGAGCCGTCGATGACCCCGGTCGATTCGACCGTGTCCTTCATGACCTTCAGCGCCACCCAGCAGCCGCAATAGCGCGACAGCGCCCAGCCGTAGAGGCCGTAGTCGAGAATCTCCTGCGCCCCGGCGGGGTTCAGGATCGGCATCATCACGTCGATGAAGTGGAACTCGGACTGATGCGCGACCGTGGAGGATTCGGCGGTGTGGTCGTCGCCCATCAGGGCGAGCACGCCGCCGTTGGGCGAGGTGCCGGCGAGGTTGGCGTGGCGGAACACGTCGCCGGAGCGGTCGACGCCGGGGCCCTTGCCGTACCAGACGCCGAAAACGCCGTCGAACTTGCCCTCGCCGCGCATCTCCGCCTGCTGCGCGCCCCAGACGGCGGTGGCGGCAAGATCCTCGTTGAGGCCGGAGGTGAAGACGATGTCGGAGGCGAGAAGGTTGCGCTGGGCCTTGTAGAAGGCCTGGTCGAGACCGCCGAGCGGCGAGCCGCGATAGCCCGAGACGAAGCCGGCGGTGTTGAGGCCGGCGAGCCGGTCGCGCTCCTTCTGCATCATGCCGAGGCGCACCAGCGCCTGGACGCCGGTCACGAAGATGCGCTTCCTGGTCAGGTCGTATTTGTCGTCGAGGGACACGTCCTCGAAACTGATCGCATTGGCGAGTTCGGACGATGCACCTTCGGTCTTGGCCATCGCGCGCTCCTCAAACCTCAAGGCGCCGCTGGCGCCGGTCCAGGAACCTGAAAAGCACCCATCTATTCAGATGGAATGCGCGGCCCCAAGGTCAAGAACGCTGTCACATTGGAATCGTTCTGTCGATTTCGTTCTCTGCGGAGCCGGCGCAAGGAGATTGCGTAACAGCTTGACGAAACTTGTCTTCTTGCTGCGATGCACAATGAAATCTCGCGCCTGCGGAATGGGCAGGCGCGGTTCGAACCCTCAACCTGGCGGGCTACCGGAAAGAAAGGCCCCACCCTTACCCTCCCCTCGCTGCGCGAGGAGAGGGGGGACTACCGTGTCGCGAATACCCGCAAGCCTTGTGCCTGGCGCCACGGTTGATAGATCGAGGCAACGTCATGGTCCCCCCTCTCCTTCGAGCAAAGCGAGAAGGGAAGGGTAAGGGTGGGGCTCTCGCCGCTTCGGGACAGATGTCGGGGAACGAAGCAGGCAGATCAGCCAGGCAGAACCAGAAGGTCCTCGTGGCCGACATGGCAGGTGACGCCGGCGCGGCGCGCGGCGAGCCATGCCTCGATGTCGTCTTCGGGCACCGTTCCGGTCTCGCGAACGGCGCCCGCGAAGCCGGTGACCAGTTCGCGCGTCAGCGCGGCGAAGTCCGGCCCGAGCCGCCAGGGGCTGCTCGCCCGCCCGACATGGTAGCCGGCGGCGGCGAAGGCTTCGGCCATGAGATCGGTGGCGCGCGGGCCGGCGGCGGGCCCGAAGCCCTTGTCGGTCGCCTGATGGGCGTGGAAGGCGGCAAGCATGGCGGCATCGGCGGGGTGCGGCGGCTCCCAGCGCTCCGTGCCGTCATAGGTGAGCACGGTGTAGAGCGGCAGGCGGCGCTGCTTCAGCGCGGCGACGAAGCCCGCGATCCAGCTTTCGGAGACGAGGTCGAACAGGGCGGCCGCGGTGACGAGATCGGCCTCGGGCATGAGGACGTGGTCGAGATCGCGGGTGAGGTCGGCCTGCACGAAGGAAACGGTGAGATTCTTCGCCCCCTTGGACAGGTGCAGCGTGTCGCCGTGCTCGCGGCTCGAATCCGCCCAGCCGGCGAGGCGCTCGCGGGCGGCGGCGAGCAGGCGGGCGTCGTAGTCCACCAGATGCCAGCGCTGGTGGTCGGGCAGGGCGGCATAGGTTCCGCGCAGGTTGGAGCCGGCTCCGCAGCCGAAATCGACTACGTTGATCGTTTCACGCCCGGCGAAATGCGCGGCGACCTTCGCGAGCAACTCCTGCGAGCGCGCGGCATGATCGGCCGGCTCGCGCAGCGCCAGCCATTCGGGCGAGAAGCTCATGCGATCTGTCCCTCGTGAGAGCCTTTGCCCGGCCTGCCGGCGCCGATCCGCGTGAGGACCGAGGCGATGATCCGCGCCGTATCGCTCCAGCGCGGCAGTGTCTGGCCTGCCGCCCAGGACGCATCCGCAAGCCCGGCGCGCAACTGGTCGTCACCGAGGACCCGCGCGATGGCGGTGCGCAAGTCCTCGGCATGGCCGGGCGGAACCTTGAGCGCGGCGGCATCGGGAACCGTTTCCGCCGCAGCGCCGCCGGTGGTCGCGACGATGGGCAGCCCGCGCGCCATGGCCTCGGCCAGAACCATGCCGTAGCCCTCGTAGCGCGAGGGCATGACGAAGAGGTCGGCAAGCCCATAGAGCCGCGCGAGGGCTTCCTCCGAGAGCGAGCCCTCGAAGGTCACCCGCTTCTCCAGCCCGTTCTGCGCGACCGCCCGGCGCGCCGCCTCATAAGCTTTGGGATCGCGGTCGGTCGCACCGACGACGGCGAGCCTCCAGGGCAGGTCCGCCAGCGCGCCGAGGGCGTCCATCAGCACGTCGTAGCCCTTGCGGTGTGACACCGCGCCGACCGCGAGGATCAGCTTCTCCGTGCTGCCCGAGCCCGTCGCGCGCGAGGCAGGCTCCGTGCCGGGCTCGGCGACGGTGATCCGGTCGGCCGGCACCTCATATTCGTCGGCGAGGGTGCGCGCCGTCACCCGGCTCGTCGCGATCACCGCCGCAGCATGGGAGAGAGCGACGGCTTCGGAATGCCGGAAATGGCCCGCGGCCATCGCGCCGATGCCGCTTTCCAGCGCCAGCGGGTGGTGGACCAGCGCCACGATCGGGCATCTGATCGAGGCGCAGATGCTTTCGGGCAAGGCGCCATAGGCGAGGCCGTCCGCCAGCAATACCCGGTCGGGCGCCAGCGATACCAGCGCCCCGGCGGCGCGCAGCAGGTCGTCGTCGGAAGGGTCGGGAAAGGAGCCCGGCAGGGGCAGATGATCGAGTGAGACGCCATGGGCCGCGGCCCTCGCCAGAACCTCCCGGTCATAGCGATAGCCGCCGGTCGGGGTGGCAAGGTCACCGGGAATGGCGAAAGCCGCTGAGATCATCTGCGTCCCATCATCGGGGTCTCACCACCCCCGTCTCACGGCAGCGGACCCTCGAAGGCGGCGCGGGCGAGGTCGTGCTCATGCAGGGTCACGCGGATCTTCGCGAGACCCTCCGCGTCCTTGCCGAGCGCGCCAGCCTTACCCGCCTCCACCATGCAGTCGAAGACATATTTGCAGAGAAACTCGGTGGTGGTGAGCTTGCCCTTGAACTCCGGCAGCGTGTCGAGGTCCTGATAGGCGAGGCGCTTCAGCGCATTCGACAGCGCATCGAGCGCCGCGCCGATATCGACCACGACGTTCTCGGCGGTCAGCGTCTCGCGGAAGAAGGCGACATCGACCACGAAACTCGCCCCGTGCTTGCCCTGCGCCGGCCCGAAGAAAGGATCGGGCAGCGAATGGGCGATCATGATGCGGTCGCGAACCTCGACGGAATACATAAGGGGCAACTCCGGTCAGTATCTGACGGCGGTCATGAGGCCGGATGCGCCCGGCGTCAGGATGCGTGGCAGTTCGGTGGGGAGATCGGCGAAGGCGACCTCGCCGGTGATGAGCTGGTCGAGCCGGTCGTCGGCGAGCAGCGCGACGGCCTTTTCGAGCCGCCTCTTATACGTCCACCGCGGCCGCCTGGATGCAGCGACCATGCCGACCTGCGACGAGACGAGCTTCAGGCGCTTGGCGTGGAAACCCGCGCCCAGCGGCACGGCGGGATCGGCGTCGCCGAACCAGGAGAGTTCGACCACCGCCGCCTCGTCGCCGCAGCAGGCGAGCGCGCAGGCAAGGCCGGCGGAGGTCGCCGAGGCGTGGAAGGCGATGTCGCAGTCGCCGGGGCCGTCGAGGGGCTTCGAGAAGCGGACGCCGAAGAGATCCGCGAAATGCCGCCGGGCCGGGTCGAGATCGACCAGCGTCACGTCCGCGCCGGGCAGTTTCGAGACGATGTAGGTGACGAGCAGGCCGACCACGCCGCCGCCGACCACCACGATGCGGTCGCCGGGCCCCGCGCCCGAATCCCAGACTGCGTTCAGCGCCGTTTCCATGTTGGCTGCAAGGATCGCGCGTCTGGCCGGCACGTTTGCGGGTATCTCCACCGCCGACACCCGGTCGGTGGGCACGAGGAGGCGGTCCTGATGCGGCCCGAGCGTGAAGATCGTCCTGCCGGCGAGCGCCTCCGGCCCGTCCTCGACCGTGCCGACGGCGCAGTAGCCGTATTTCACGGGATAAGGAAACTCGCCCTGCTGCAGGGGGCAGGTCATGCGCGCGCGCTCGGGCGCGTCCATCAGGCCGTTGAACACCAGCCGTTCCGTGCCCCGGCTGATACCGCTATAGAGCATGCGGACGAGGGCATCGGCGGGACGGCGTTCATCCAGCGTTTCATCGCGCAGTTCTACCTTGCCACGCGAGGCATACCAGAGCGCGCGAGCCGCCGAGGCCATGTCGAACTCACTTTCTGCGCCGCCCGCCGGGCGACGGAGGTTTGCGAATGAACGATCTCACCCCGTTTCCGGCGCAAGGCGACACGCTGCCGCCACACGGCTCTACGACGCCGGCAGGCATCCAGTCCACGGCCGAATTGCGGAAACGGCGCTGGATCGTGCTGGCGCTGAACGTGGTGACGTGGTGGCTGCTGAACTCGGCGGCCTGGACGATCCTCGGTTCCGGCGGCTGGACCGCCGTCGATATCGTCCTCGCCCTCTGCTTCGCCATCGCGACCCCGTGGACCGTGCTCGGCTTCTGGAACGCGCTGATCGGACTGTGGGTCCTGCACAGGCATGACGATCCGCTGGCGGAGGTCGCGCCCTTCGCGAAAGCCGGGGACGCCGAGACGCCGCTGGCGGTGCGGACGGCGGTCTTCATGACGCTGCGCAACGAGGACCCGGAGCGGGCCATCGACCGCCTGAAGATCGTCAAGGACAGCATCGACCGGACCGGGCAGGGCGGCCAGTTCGACTATTTCATCCTCTCCGACACCAACCGGCCGGACGTGGCCGAGCGCGAGGAACGCGCCGCCGCCGCTTTCGCGGCCGAGGCAGGCGGCGACCGGGTCGTCTATCGCCGCCGCACCGACAATACCGGCTTCAAGGCCGGCAATGTCCGCGACTTCCTCGACAGGTGGGGCGCGCGCTACGAATTGATGCTGCCGCTCGACGCGGACAGCCTGATGTCGGGCGCGACCATCGTCCGGCATGTCCGCATGATGCAGGCCTATCCGAAGCTCGGCATCCTGCAGAGCCTCGTCGTCGGCATGCCGTCGGCCTCGGCCTTCGCGCGCATCTTCCAGTTCGGCATGCGGCAGGGCATGCGCTCCTACACGATGGGGCAGGCGTGGTGGGTGGGCGATTGCGGGCCGTTCTGGGGCCATAACGCGCTGGTCCGCATCAAGCCGTTCATGGAGCACTGCCACCTGCCGCTGCTGGCGGGCGAGCCGCCGCTCGGCGGGCATATCCTCTCGCACGATCAGGTCGAGGCGACGTTCATGCGCCGCGCCGGCTACGAGGTGCGCGTGCTGCCCGAGGAGGAGGGCTCCTGGGAGGAGAATCCGCCGACCATCCTCGAATTCTCGCGCCGCGACGTGCGCTGGTGCCAGGGCAACATGCAGTATCTGAAGCTTCTCGACGAGCGCGGCCTGAAACCGATCAGCCGGTTCCAGCTGGTCTGGGCGATCCTGATGTTCGTCGGCGTTCCCGCCTGGACGCTGATGATCGCGCTGTCGCCGTTCCTTGCGTGGCATGGTCCGAGCCGCGCCGCCTTTCCGGTCGGCTTCGCGATCACGGTCTATCTCGCCTTCTTCCTGATGTACCTGATGCCGAAGATCGCCGGCTTCATCGACATCCTGATCACCGAGGGCGCGACGGATCGCTATGGCGGGCGGGCGCGGTTCCTCACCGCCGCGGCCATCGAACTCGTCTTCTCCTTCCTGCTCGGCGCGCTGACCTCGTTCCGCATCTCGGTGTTCATGATCGGGCTGGCGCTCGGCAAATCGGTCACCTGGGGCGGCCAGCAGCGCGACGCCATGGCGCTGACATGGCGGGAGGCGTGGGACGCCTTCTGGCCGCAGATGGCCTTCGGCTGGGCCGTGTTCGGCCTCCTGTGGCTGGCCTCGCCCGCCGCCGCCTACTGGTCGCTGCCACTCACCGCAGGCTTCCTGATCGCGGTGCCCTTCGCTGTTCTGACGGCGTTGCCGGCGCTCGGGCGCTTCTTCGTGCGGCGAAGGCTTTGCGGAATCCCCGAGGAGTTCGAGACGCCGGCCGAGATCGCGGCGGCAAGGGCGCGGGGCTGAGATGGACCTCGACCAGCGTATCGCCGAAGCCGTCGCCGTCGCGCGATCGGTCGTGACCTATCACGGCGATCCCGTGAAGAATGCCGCGATGGATGCGCTCTATGCGCGTTTCGTGAAGGCGGGCGACCTCGCCTTCGACATCGGCTCCCATGTCGGCGACCGGGTCGCGAGCTTCCGCCGCCTCGGCGCGCGGGTTGTGGCGCTGGAGCCGCAGCCGGGGCCGGCCGGCGTCATCGAGCGCCTGTTCGAGGGCGACGGCCACGTGACGCTGCTGCGGGCCGCCTGCGGCGCGGCCGAGGGCGAAATCACCTTGAAGGTGAACACCGCCAACCCGACCGTGACGACGGCATCAGTCGCCTTCGTCGCATCGGCCGACGGGGCGGAGGGCTGGCAGGGGCAGGTCTGGGACCGCGAGATCGTCGTGCCCTGCCTGACCCTCGACCGGCTGATCGCCGACCATGGCGCGCCCGCTTTCGCAAAGATCGATGTCGAGGGTTTCGAGGCCGACGTGCTGGCCGGCCTGTCGCAGGCGTTGCCGGCGCTGTCGTTCGAGTTCACGACCATCCAGCGTGACGTCGCCTTTGCCTGCCTCGACCGCCTCGCGGCGCTCGGGCCCTATCGCTTCGACATCGCGCTCGGCGAGAGCCAGAGCCTCACCTTCGGCCGGTTCGTCCCGAAGGACGAGATGGCCGCGCACCTTGCCTCTCTTCCGCACGCGGCCAATTCCGGCGATGTCTATGCGGTGATCGCGAAGGACTGATCGATGCGCCTTGCCGTGTTTGCTGCCGCCCTGCTGTTCGCCTCCGCCGCCCATGCCGCTTCCCTCGACGGCCTGCCCGTCGAGATCACCAATACGTCCGAGCCGGTGCTCTGCGCCGAGAAGGACAACGTCACCCTGAACCTTGCCAATCCGGCCGTGCGCGCATTCCGCATCGAGGCGGCGCATCCCGCCTATATCGGCTCGCTCGCGGTCGATCGCTTCGCGCCCGACTGGACGGCCTGTCCGATGAAGGAGGAGGCGCTCGCCCAGCCCATGCCGCAGCGGATCACGCTCTACGAGACGGTGGAGTGGCAGGTCATCGGCTATCGCGAGCAGCGCTTCTGGCGCGCCTCCGATACGACCGTGACGGTGGGCGAGCGCACCGAGCGCGACATCCACCTCATCCAGATCTGGTATCGCTTCCAGGACAGGGCCGAGGAGGTGCTGGTCCTCTATCCGATGGACGGCTACTGGCGCGCGCGGCCGCTGCCGCCCTCGAACCTGCGCTGGACCGCCTATGGCTCGTCCTTCCTGATCGGCCCGGTCGTGGTCGAGGAACGGCCGATCGTGAAGATCAGCCGGATCGCTTTCGACCCGGCGACGAAGACCTTCACCCTGACCTATCCGGACGGCAATTCGGCGACCGTCAGGCTCTCGACGCTCAATCAGGAGCTGATCGGCCTCGATGTCGCCTTCGCGCGACCCGTGGCAGGCGCGCCCTTCGCGGCTTTGCGCTCCATGTATGTCACCGAGTTCAACGCCGATGTCGCCCGCATCGCCGTGCGCGAGAAGGATGCGCCGGGCTGGCGGGAGGAGGCGATCATGCCGTTCCGCCGGGCCAATGCGACCGATCTCTGGGCCGGCAGGCTGGTCGCCTCCCGGCACAATACCTCGGCGCCGGACATGGTGTTCAACGCCTTCCGGCCGGAACCGCCGCAGCTCCCGCCGCTCGCGATCCAGAAATGACGAACGGAATGCCCGAGCCGGACGGTCTTGCCGCGATCCTCCGCCGGATTGCCATGACCGCCGCTCTGTCCGGCAGCCTCGGCCTTGCTGTTTATGCGGGATTCGCGACTGCTTCAGGCCATCCCGGTGCCCCCTTCGTCATCGCGATCCTGCTTTCCGCGCCGCTCGCGGGCCTCAGCCTCTGGCAGGTGGTCGACGGCTGGCGGAAGGGCGAGTTCGCGGTCTGGCGCGAGGCGGTCGGGCGCCGTGACCGGCCGGGCTCCTACTGGTTCAGCATGGGCTGGTACGGTCTTGCCGGGCTCTGCCTGGCGGCGATCTGCCTGTGGAGCGGCTGGAAGCTGCTGGAGCTTGCGGCCGGAGGCTGAAAAGCGGAACGTTGTCGGTCACAGGACGTTCAGCTTTGTTGCGCTAGATCAGCGCGCCTTCCATTCCACGGGGTCTCCTTCATGGTTCGTCGCATTCGCAAGGCTGTGTTTCCGGTCGCCGGTCTCGGCACGCGCTTCCTGCCCGCCACCAAGGCGATTCCGAAGGAAATGCTGACCGTCGTGGACCGCCCGGTGATCCAGCACGTGGTCGACGAGGCCCGCGAGGCGGGGATCGAGCATTTCATCTTCGTCACCGGCCGCAACAAGCAGGTGATCGAGGACCATTTCGACAAGGCTTTCGAGCTCGACACGACGCTCGCCGCGCGCAACAAGACGCCGCAGCTCGAGGAGCTGAAGCGCGACCTGCCGGCGGCGGGCGCCACCTCCTTCACCCGCCAGCAGGAGCCGCTCGGCCTCGGCCACGCCGTCTGGTGCGCGCGCGACATCGTAGGCGACGAGCCCTTCGCGCTGCTGCTGCCGGACATGCTGCACCTCGCGAAAGCAGGCAGTAAGGGCTGCATCGCCGCGATGATCGAGGCCTATAACGCCACCGGCGGCAACTATATCGCCGGCTACGAGGTGCCGGACTCGGAGACCCACCAGTACGGCATCATCGGCAAGGGCAAGCCGGCCGCGGCCGGCGCCTACGAGATCGGCGAGATGGTCGAGAAGCCGCCGAAGGGCACCGCGCCGTCGAATGTCGCCATTTCCGGCCGCTACATCCTGCAGCCGGACATCTTCAGGATTCTGGAGACACAGGAGCGCGGCGCAGGCGGCGAGATCCAGCTGACCGACGGCATGCTCAAGCTGAAGGCCCAGCAGCCGTTCTTCGGCTTCACCTTCGACGGCGAGATCCACGATACCGGCACGAAGCTCGGCTTCCTCACCGCCAATCTCGCCTATGCCATGCGCCGCGACGACCTGTCCGGCCCGCTGAAGGCGGAAATCGCGCGGCTGGCCAAGGGCTGAGTTTCACCGCATCCCATCGCGTCATGCCCGCCCTTGTGGCGGGCATCCACGACTTGAACACGACGATCAAAGGAATTCGTGGATGCTCGGGCCAAGCCCGAGAATGACGACTGTTCGCGGGAGTTTCGCACTGGCAGGAGTTTGGAAGGGGGCCGGGTGCTCGACGTCCGGCCCCCTTCCGCTCAACCCGGCTCGTTGGACAGGTCGCCGGGGAGATTCTGCTCGCGGCTAATGCACCAGCACGGCTCCGTCGCATCGAAGGCCGAGGCCCCAGACATCGGCCTGTCCGAGGCCGATGCCGAGGGTGCCGAGAACCTGGTTGAGCAACTGGTCGAGGGACGGCGTCGCGGCGTTCACGATCCCGGCGACGGTGCCCTGAACGGCGCCCGGCAGCCCAAGTCCCAGGCCCAGCAGTTCCACGTCCAGCGACAGGTCGGAGACGAGCCGCGTCAGCAGCGAGCGGGTGAAATCGCTCGTGCCGACGGTCTTCTTCGTCCGCCGCGCGATCTCCGTCATCGAGAAGGTGACCGGCTGGGGCGCCATGTTGGTGATGGTTGCGTGGGCCCGCCCGCGGACCTTCAGGAGCAGCGTGTCAACGAGCGCTGCCGGGGTCGCCGTCGGAGGCGTCCGGAAGTTGGTGAACTGCGAGGCAGGGACATCGCCGATCCAGGCGTCGATCACCGCGGGCGTCACGCCGAGCGTCATCGTCGAGAACGAGGCGTCGGGGAAGCCGCATTGGATGGCGGTGAGCCGGGCGGTCGCCGAGGCGACCTCGATATAGAGCGGCAGGTTGACGGAGGCGATGTTGCCCGCGCCGAGCAGGCGCACGCTCAGCATCACCCGCGTCTGCGCCGTGTGCACGCTCGCGCCGATGCTCCCCACCGTCACCCAGCTCGTGCCGACCGGCCGTTCGCCGATGGCGAGCTTCAGCGACGCTGAAGCGACGCCGGGCAGGTTGACGCCGAGCGCGACCTCCACCTGCCGCGCGCCATTGGCGATCTGCGCGGCAGCACTCACGAGATCGAGGGCGGAGACCGCGACGCCCGCCGCAGGCGCCTGGCCCATCGGGATCGCGCCGTAGGGGCCAACGTTGACCAGCGAGGAGAGGGGCATCGTGGTCGCGTTGCCGCGCAGAGCCTGCGCGATCTGGTCGAGCGCCCGGCTCGCCGTGGTCGGTGCGCCGCCGGGCCCCAGTGCGCTCGCCGCCATGGCGCCGACGACATCGACCAGCTTCACGTTGGAGGCGAGCAACTGGTCGTAGGTCGCGGCCTCGATGCGGGTGCGGCGCGCGAGCGCCGGCAGGAACTGGAACAGGTCGATCCGGGCGTCGACCAGCGCCTGATAGTCCATGACCGAGAGCGAGACGGTGGTGCCGAGCAGCGCGCCGAGCAGGTTGTTGAGCAGCCCGCCGTCGAGCGCCAGCAGCCGCGAGCCGATGGCGAAGGAGGCGAAAGAGGTGGTCGCCGCCGTCGCCGTGGTGCGGATCGCCATGGCGCGCTGGCCGGTCAGCATGCGCGCGAAGTAAAGCTCGCTCTGGGTGTCGATGGTGACGCGTGCGGCATTGGCGCCCGGTCCCGCCAGCGGACGGAAGCGGTTTGCGGCCGGTGTCGTGGCGTCCGGCGCGTAGAGCCCGGTCTCGACCCCCACGGTCGCACCTTCGGGAAGGTTATTGCGGGCTGTCGTCGCCATCGCCGCCCGCGAGGCGCGGCCAAGGTCGCTCGCCGCCGCGATGGCGGCGAGGTCCGCGACGCTCTGGGCGCGCCGCCGGTCCACCGAGACCTTGCCGAGATCGACGCTGAGCGCCGCGAAACCCATGATCGCTACGGTGGCGCCGGCGGAGATCACGGCGATGGAGCCGCGCCGGTCCTGTCCGAACTGCCGAAGGCGCATGCGCATGGGCCGCTCCCTCAATAGCCGCCGCGCTGGATCGCCGCGGAACGGACGATCTGCGGCGGCGGCATGGGCACGAAGCTCGGCAGCTGGAAGATGAACATGCCGGCGGCGTCGTAGCGCAGGCGCACCGAGAAGGTGGCGGTCAGCGCGTCTGTCGTCGCCTGCTCGACCACCAGTTTATCCGGCTCGATCAGGACGTAGGCGCGGACATGGCTGCGGATGTTCGCCTCGGCGAGCGTCACGCGTTCGACGTCGCTCAGTCCCCCGATCGCGGCGCGGGCGGCTTCCGCCGCGAGCTGCTGGACGCTGTGGACGACGCTGAGATAGGCGCCGAAGGTGATGATGCCGAAGACGATCATCAGGAAGACCGGGATGATGATCGCGAACTCGACGGCGGCAGCGCCTTCCTCGCGGCGTTTGATCCCGGCCAGCCATGTCGCGATCCGTGTCATGGCATGAAACTGCACGCAAAAGTTGAATAAAGAACTAATGCAACCGATGATGCAGAGCCCGCCGCGCCGTGGCGCGCGGGTTGTGCATGAGCAGCGGTGCGGAGAGCAGAACGAGGCGGCGCGTCAGCGCTGCAGGCGCAGGCCGAGCAGCACGATGTTGGCCGAATAGCTCTGGCCGGCCTGGTTCGAGAACAGCGCCTCGCGGCGCACCTCGCCGCGGATCTGCATGTTGCGCGAGGCCCGGTAGACGAGGTTGACCGAAGCGACCATGCGCTGGTCGACGCGTGCCGTGCCCTGATAGATGTCCTGTCCGTAGGCGAGGCGCGCGGTGCCGATCAGCCAGCGGCGGAACGAATGTTCGAGTTCCACGGATACGTCGCGGCGCTGGAGGCCGGAGGCGCCGGTGGTGAAGCTCTCGTCGATCACCGACTTGGCCGTGAAGCGCACGGTGGTCAGCGCGGTCGGCGTCCAGACCAGGGCGGCGTCGAAGACGGGCACGCGGATGTCGCCGAAGGTCGGCTCGCGGTTGTCGCGGATCATGTAGCCGGCGGAAACTTCGCCGGTGATCAGGCGCGTCAGCTCGAAGGTCGAGCCGATGCGGTAGGTGGTGCCCGTCGAGCCCTGCAGCGTGCCGCCGGAGGAGACGAGCCGGTCGAAATGACGCTGCTCGATACCGGCTTCGACGAAGGGCCTGAGGCCGGGCGTCACCTCGTAGGAGACCCGCAGCCGGCCGCCATAGGCGTTGTAGTCGCGCTCCGCCTGCGGGATGACCGTGCCGGCATTGGTGATGGCATCGTCGTGCGTGTAGCGGTCGAACGTGCCGCGCAGCGAGACCTGCAGCCGGCCGATATCCTGCACCACACCTGCTGACGCACCGATCTGGCGGATCAGCGGCAGGTTGCGCAGGCCGTCGGGCGAGGATGGCAGGTTCGAGGAGCCCGGCGAGGTCGCGGACAGGTTGTAGCGCGCCTCGGTCTCGACGCGCGTGTCGCGGGTCACGTCGATCCGGCCGGCGGCGACGGCGTTCAGTTCGGGCCGGTTGACGCCGGGATCGGAGAAGAAGGCCGAATAGGTGCCGCGGATGCGCGCGGTCAGTTCGTGGCGCGACCAGTCGGAACGTGCCTGCAACTCGCCGTAGGACTGGGTGAAGAGCGAGCCGCTGCCGCCCGAGGGCAGGCGGCGGGGATTGGAATCGTAGCCGAGCGTGGCGTCGACCGTGGGCGTCACGACGAAGGTGCCGACGCGCAGGCCCACCGGCGCGAAGGGGTCGGCTTCCTGCGGGGGGCGCCGGTCGTAGGAGATGACCTCGCCCGTGCGGGGATCGATGACGGTGTTGCGGCCAAGCGGATTGGCATTGGGCAGCACGCGGCCGGCCGGCAACTGGCTGCGCTCGGTGACGATCGGGACGTCCACCGGGCGGCGCGGCTGGTTCGGCACCGCGACGCCGCGCAGGCCCCGGTCGAGCGCGCGGCCGTCGTCGCGGCCCGGTGCGAGCTGGCTCGGCGCGCGTGCGGAGGGCGAGGGGGCGGTGAAGGTCCGAAGGCCGACGAGGCGGCCGGGCTGGCTCGCATCCGGCTGCGCGGCACGGCGCGGCATCCGGCCGGTGCGCGGATTCGCCATCGGGGCGGGCTGCGAGGTCGGACGGCGGGCAGCGGGTGTGGGCAGCGCGACGCCGGCATCGGGTGAGAGAGGGGCAGGGCGTGAGGGCGTCGCAGTCCAGGGCGCGCGACGCGCCTGCGCACGTTCGGCTTCGCGTTGCGCGCCGAGGGTGCGCGGAGCGCCGGGCGTGGCGGGAGGGCTCGTGCGCAAGCCGGCGGCCTCGGCATCCGTGCGCGGCTGGGTGGAGGAGGAAGGCGCTTCCGTTTCGACCTGCGGCAGCCCCTGCCAGCCCTCGCTGCGGGATGCATCGTCCGACGAGGCGGCCGGCGGAATCGTGCGCAGGCGCTGGGCATGCGCCGTCGCACCCGTCCAGCCAAGAACGAGCGCGAGGATACTGACATCGACAATGCGGCGGGCGGCGCGGCCCACGATTGGCGGTTCCCCTGCTGTAAATCTCAACAACAGGTAAAGAGCCGTGGTTAACGTGGGGTTGACGCGGCATCGCAGCCCCGCCGCCCGAGAGGTGCGCCGCGCGGCGGGCCGTGTTAGACGGACGGCTCTCCCCACGCGAATTCGGTTCGATGTCCACGGATCAGTCCCCGTCCAGCCCCCTTGCCTCCGCGCTTCGCACGCTCACCGTGGAAGCGGCCGGACTTGCGGCCTTGCAGGAGGCGCTCGCCAACGGTCTCGGCGAGCCTTTCGCCGCCGCGGTGGCGCGGCTCAAGGCGGCGAAGGGGCGGGTCATCGTCACCGGCATGGGCAAGTCAGGCCATGTCGGGCGCAAGATCGCGGCGACCCTCGCCTCCACCGGCACGCCGGCCTTCTTTGTCCATGCCGGCGAGGCGAGCCACGGCGATCTCGGCATGGTGACGCCGGACGACGTGCTGCTGGCCCTGTCATGGTCCGGCGAGACGGCAGAACTGCGCGACCTCGTCGCCTTCTCCCGCCGGTTCGGCGTCGGGCTCGTGGCGATCACGGCGGCGGCGGATTCGGCCCTCGGCAAGGCAGCGGACATCGCGCTCGTGCTGCCGCGCGCCGAGGAAGCCTGCCCGAACGGGCTCGCACCCACGACCTCCACCCTGATGCAGCTCGCCATCGGCGATGCGCTGGCCATTGCGCTTCTTGAGCAGCGCGGCTTCACCGCCGCCGATTTCCGCGACTTCCACCCCGGCGGCAAGCTCGGTGCGCTGCTGGCGCAGGTGCGCGACGTCATGCATTCCGGCGAGGCCCTGCCGCTGAAACCCCTGGGCACGCCCATGGCCGACGTGCTGATCGAGATGACCCGCAAGGGCTTCGGCTGCTGCGGGGTCACCGATCCGGCCGGACTTCTGGTCGGCATCGTCACCGACGGCGACCTGCGCCGCCACATGGCCGCCGACCTTCTGGGCCGGCCGGTGGACGAGGTGATGAACCGCATGCCGAAGACGGCGCGGCCGGACCAGCTCGCCAGCGAGGTGCTGGAACTGGTCAACCGCACCAAGATCACCGCGCTTTTCGCGGTGGAGGACGGCCGCCCGGTCGGCATCCTGCATGTCCACGACCTGCTACGCGCAGGTGTGGCGTGAGCGAAGACGCAGCGCGGCGCAGCGCCCGGCTCGGCATGCTGTCGATGACGGCGGCCATGGGCCTGTTCGCGGCTAACGATGCCCTGGTCAAGGCGACGGCTGTCACCCTGCCGGTGCCCCAGACCATGGCGGTGCGGGGGCTGTTCGCGACCCTCGCCGTCCTCGCCTTCATCGCCGTCGTGCGGCCCAAGGCGGCCTTCGCGGGCGTGACCAGCCGGCTCGTCACGCTGCGCTCGCTGGCGGAAGCCCTCGGCATCTTCTGCCTGATCGTCGCCTTCACCCGCCTGCCCATCGGCGACGTGACCGCAGTCTCCCAGTCGGTTCCGCTGCTGTTGCTGCCGGCTGCCGCGATCGTCCTGAAGGAACGGATCACGCTGCTTCAGTGGCTCCTCGTTCTGCTCGGCTTCTTCGGCATTCTCCTGATCGCCAAGCCGACCGCCGCCGGTTTCGATCCGACCATGGGGCTGGTGCTGATCACGCTGGTCTGTTTCGCCTTCCGGGACCTCACGGCCCGGCGCCTGCCGCTGACCATCTCCAATACGGCGGTGACGCTCTCGACGGTCGGCGTCGTCATGCTGGTCTCGGCGGCCTTCGCGGTGACGCAGGGCTTCGTGCCGATGACCCGGCAGGAGGTGATGCAGCTTGCCCTGTCCGGGGTGCTGCTGGCGGGCGGGCAGGCGGCCGTCATGCTGGCCTTCCGGCTCGGCTCGGTCGCCGATGTCGGGCCGTTCAACTACACCAAGTCGTTCTTCGCCCTGACCTTCGGCATGGTGTTCTTCAACGAGCGGCCTGACATGCTGACCTTCGCCGGCATGGGCCTGGTGATCCTGTCCGGCCTTTGCGTGGCTCTCGGCATAGGCCGCAGCCGGGCCTGAGGGCCCATCAGCCGGCGAGGAAGCGCAGCACCACGATGCTGGCGACGCCGACCCCGATCACGCCGATCAGGGGCAGGCGCGTCGCCGCGAGAATGGTGAGTGCGCCGGCCACCGTCTCGGGCCAGCCGGTGGCCAGCAGGGTCGGCGCGATGACGGCGGTCAGCACGGCGGGCGGAATGGCATCGACGGCCGCCTTCATGCGCCCGGTCGGCGCCAGCCGGCCGCCGATCATCAGGCCAGCGAAGCGGCAGGCGTAAGTTGCGAGCGCCATGCCGAGAATGGCGGCGAACGTGATCGGATCGAGGCTCATGCGGCCTTCTCCTCGCGCCAGAAGATGACCGCCGCGGCCATGCCGGCGAAGGCCCCGGCCAGCACGTGCCATGGCGAGCCGAAAGCGGCATAGGCCGATGTCGCGGCGAGCGCGCTGGCGATGACCACGATGCCGGCTCGGCCGCTGGTGACGAAGCCCGCGACGAGCCCGATGAAGATGGCGGTGAAGGCGAAATCCGCACCGAAGCGCTTCGGATCGCCGAGAAGGGGGCCGAGGACCGTGCCGGCCCAGGACCACAGCACCCAGTTGATCCAGAACACTGCTCCCGTCCCGAAGAGATAGGCGGTGGTGAGGCGCGTCCGCGCCGCCCGCCGCTCGGCCAGCGCCCAGTTCTCGTCGGCCAAGGTGTGAAAGCCGACGAGCTTGGTCGCGAAGGGCAGGTGCCCCACCTTCGGCGCGAGCGAGGCGATCATGAGGATGAAACGCGCGTTGATCAGGAAGACGGACAGGACGATGGCGGCGATCGGCACCGGACTGGTCCAGAGTTCGATGGCCGCGAGCTGCGCGCCGCCGGCGAAGACGAGCGCCGAGGACAGGGTGACCTCCAGCGGCGACAGCCCCTTCGACGTTGCGATGGCGCCATAGAGCAGCGCGATCGGCGCGGATGCGATCATGGCGGGCGACAGTTCGATCAGCCCGTCGCGGAACTCGGACCAGGAATCGGCAGCAATCTCGGACATGGCGGCACCATGTCAGGGCGCGCCCACCGGCTCTTGAACAAAATCGGCATCGCCTCAGGCGGCGACGGCGCGCCGATAGGCTCCCGGCGTGACGCCGACCCGCGCCTTGAAGGCGCGCGTCAGATGCGCCTGATCCGCGAAACCGACATCGGCGGCGACTTCCGCCGGAGCCGCGCCCGCCCGCAGCCGGTCCTGCGCGCGGCGCACGCGCGCATCGACGACATAGGCATGCGGCGTCAGGCCCACCTCGCGGCGAAAGGCGCGGATCAGGTGATGGGTCGAGAAGCCGGCCGCGGCCGCCAGTTCGTCGAGCCTGAGATCCTCGGCATAGCGCGCCTCGATCAGGGCGCGCACGCGCCGGATCGGCCCATCCTCGGAGCGAACAGCGGCCTCGGGAATGTCGGCATGGAGCACGAGGCAGCGGGCATAGGCGCGCAGCAGCAGTTCCTCGCCGGCAAGCCCGTCCGCGCCGGATTCAAGCGCCTGGTGGGCCGCACTAAACAGCCGCGCGCCTTCGGGATCGTGGACCATGGGGGCGCGGAAGAAGGGAGCGCCGGCGACGGGGCGGCCGGAGACCGCTTCCGCCACCATGCGCATGAAGCCCTCGCCCGGATAGCTCATCCGGTAGGAATAGCCGCCGTCGACGGGCGCGCCGTCGTGAACGTCCTGCGGCATGATGAAAATGATGTCGCCGGGTCCGGCATGGCCCCGGAAGCCGCGCGCAGAGACAACGTCCCGGCCGGTCTCGATGGTGCCGACGACATAGGTCTCATGGGTGTGCGGCGGATAGACGTGGGTGCGGAAGGTGGCCGTCAGGCAGTCGATGCCGCCAAAGCGGCTGGCCGCGAAGAAGCGCGCCGTCTCGCCCTCGCCGAGCGGCATCATGCTCATCGCCTGAGATTGCAGGGGCGCGCCGTCCATGGCGTCGCTCTAGCACGGATGGCGTATCTCCGCCCGGCCGAAATTGCCCGCTGGCGCCGGCTGCTGCCACGCATCCGCCTTTGGGACGATCCGGCTCCCTCTTTCGTCCCCTTGATTTCGCCGACCGCGCGTTCAACTATCCGCCCATTCGCCGGTCAACGGCGGATTGCGTCCGCCTGACGGCCGCAACGAGCCCGGAAACCGGGCCGAAGAGGGAACGACGACCGGCGCCCCGCAAGGGTTCCGCCGGAACAACCAGGGAGGACGCCGGCCGTGGCAAACCACGCCGACGCTCGCGCCGTTTCCGGCGCCCACGACACGTTTCCGAAGCTGCTCGCGCTCAACGCGCAGCGGTTCGGCGCGCGTCCGGCGACGCGCCACAAGGACCTCGGCATCTGGCATTCCTGGAGCTGGGGCGAGGTCCACGACATCGTCCGCCACTTCGCGCTCGGCCTGCGTGCGCTCGGCCTGAAGCGCGGCGACAAGGTCGCCATCGTCGGCAGCAATCGCCCGCGGCTCTACTGGTCCATGGCGGCGATCCAGAGCTGGGGCGGCGTGCCCGTGCCGGTCTATGCGGATTCGGTGGCCGACGAGATGGCCTATGTGCTCGAGCACGCCGAGGCGTCCATCGCCGTGGTCGAGGACCAGGAGCAGGTCGACAAGCTGCTGTCGATCTCCGACCGGCTGCCGAACCTGACCCACATCATCTACGACGAGGAGCGGGGCCTGCGCGACTACGACCATTCGCGCATGCACTCGTTCGCGCAGGTCGAGGCGAACGGCCGGAAGGCCGCGGCCGATCCGGCCGGGACCAAGGCGCTGGACGACGAGATCGCGGCCGGCAAGGGATCGGACCTCGCCATCATGCTCTACACGTCCGGCACGACCGGGCGGCCGAAGGGCGTGATGCTGTCCAACGACAACGTCATCATTTCCGCGAAGAACGGCGGCCTGTTCGACAGGCTGAACGAGAACGAGGAGACGATCGCCTACCTGCCGCTGGCATGGGTGGGCGACAATATCTTCTCCTACGGCCAGTCCTACGTGCTGGGCTTCTGCGTGAACTGCCCGGAAAGCGCCGCGACCGTGGTCGAGGACCGCCGCGAGATCGGCACGTCCTACGCGTTCGCGCCGCCGCGGGTCTACGAGAACCTGCTGACCCAGACCATGGTGCGCATGGAGGATGCGGGACCCTTCAAGAAGCGGATGTTCCACTACTTCCTCGGCGTCGCGAAGGAGTGGGGCGAGAAGATTCTCAACAAGGAGCCGGTGCCGCTTCTCGCGCGGCTGCAATATACCGTCGGCGAGGTGCTGGTCTACGGGCCGCTGAAGAACCGCTTCGGCCTCACCAACATCCGCGTCGGCTATACGGCGGGCGAGGCCATCGGCCCGGAAATCTTCCGCTTCTTCCGCTCGCTCGGCATCAACCTCAAACAGCTCTACGGGCAGACCGAAGCCAGCGTCTACATCACCGCGCAGCCGGACGGCGAAATCCATGCCGACACGGTCGGCAAGCCGAACATCGATGTCGAGGTGAAGATCGCGGAGAACGGCGAGGTGCTCTACCGCTCGCCCGGCGTCTTCCTCGGCTACTACAAGGACCCGGAAAAGACCGCCGAAACCAAGACGCCGGACGGCTGGGTGCGTTCGGGCGATGCCGGCTTCTTCGATCCGAAGACCGGGCATCTCAAGATCATCGACCGGGCCAGGGATGTCGGCAAGCTGCGCTCCGGCGCGCTGTTCGCGCCGAAATACATCGAGAACAAGCTGAAATTCTATCCGAACATCAAGGAAGCCGTGGCCTTCGGACAGGACCAGGATTTCGCCACCTGCTTTCTCAACATCGACCTGACCGCGGTCGGCTCATGGGCCGAGCGCAACAACGTGTCCTACGGCTCCTACCAGGAGCTCGCGGGGCATCCGGAGGTCGTCAGGACGCTGACCGCGCATGTGGACGAGGTGAACCGGTCGCTCGCCGGCGAGCCGATGATGGCCGGCGCGCAGATCCGCCGCTTCCTGATCCTGCACAAGGAACTGGACGCCGACGACGGCGAACTGACGCGCACGCAGAAGGTGCGCCGCGGCTTCATCGGCGAGCGCTACGCGCCGCTCGTCGCGGCGCTCTACGACGGGTCGAAGCGCGGCCATATCCGTACGGAGGTGACCTTCGAGGACGGCCGCAAGGGCGTGATCGAGGGCGATGTCGCCATCGTCGACATGCCGGCCCATGGCGGGACTGAAACATTCCGGGAGGCGGCCGAATGAGGGCTCCGTCGGCAACCGATATCGCCGCGGGCGAGGTGATCCTGGCGGTCGAGAACGTCTCGCTCGGCTTCGGCGGCGTGAAGGCGCTGACCGATGTCTCCTTCGACATCCGCAAGGGCGAGGTGCGCGCGATCATCGGGCCGAACGGCGCGGGCAAGACCTCGATGCTCAACTGCATCAACGGCTTCTACCACCCGACCGAGGGCCGCATCACCTTCAAGGGCAAGACCCGCCCGAAGATGCGCCCGCACGAGGCCGCGGCCGGCGGCATCGCCCGCACCTTCCAGAACGTGGCGCTGTTCAAGGGCATGTCGACGCTCGACAACATCATGGCCGGCCGCACGCTGAAGATGAACAAGAGCTTCTTCTGGCAGATCCTCCGTCACGGCCCGGCCATGGACGAGGAGATCGAACACCGCAAGTTCGTCGAGGAGATCATCGACTTCCTCGAGATCCAGCACATCCGCAAGGTGCCGGTCGGCAAGCTGCCCTACGGCCTGCAGAAGCGGGTCGAGCTCGGCCGGGCGCTCGCCATGCAGCCGGACGTGCTGCTGCTCGACGAGCCGATGGCCGGCATGAATCTCGAGGAGAAGGAGGACATGTGCCGCTTCATCCTCGACGTGTCGAACCAGTACGGCACGACCATCGCGCTGATCGAGCACGACATGGGCGTGGTCATGGACCTGTCCGACCGCGTGGTCGTGCTCGAATACGGCCGCAAGATCGCGGACGGCACGCCGGACGAGGTGAAGCGCGACCAGCGGGTCATCGACGCCTATCTCGGCGTGGCGCACTGAGGGTATTGCCATGACGGACGCGACCATTACCGCCCGCGAGGCCCGGCCGATCCCGAAATGGGCGGTGACGTCAGGCAGCATCGTCGCCGTGGTCCTCGCCATCGTGCTGGCCAATGCTGTTGGCCTGATGCCGAAGGGCTCGCTGCTGCACGGCGCGCTGATCAAGCCGTTCGCCGACATGGTCGATTTGCCGGACCTGTTCGTGCAGACGATCTGGGAGGGCTTCGTCGGGGGCGTGCTTTACGCGCTGATCGCGCTCGGCTTCGTGCTGATCTTCAAGGCGTCCGGCGTGTTCAATTTCGCTCAGGGGATCATGGTGGTCTTCGCCGGCCTCACCCTGGTCGGCGTCTACGAGAAATTCGCGAGCTTCGGCTTCACCGGCATGATCGCCGCCTATCTGGCAGCGGTCGTCGCGCTCGGCGTCATGTTCCTGCTCGCCGTCGCGGTCGAGCGCGTGGTGCTGCGGCCGCTGGTCAACCAGCCCGACATCATCCTGTTCATGGCGACCTTCGGGCTCACCTATCTCCTGATCGGCATCGGAGAGACGATCTATGGCGGCTCGGCCAAGGTGATGATCGCCGACCAGCTTGGCCTGCCGAAAGGCGCCATCGACTTCGACATCCTCGGCGGGCGCGTGACGCTCCAGAAGCTCGACATCGCGGCGGCCGTGATCGCGATGGCGATGATCGCGGTGCTCGCCTTCTTCTTCCAGTACACGCGGATCGGCCGCGCGCTGCGCGCGGTGGCCGACAGCCACAAGGCCGCGCTCTCGGTCGGCATCTCGCTGAACCAGATCTGGATCATCGTCTGGTTCACCGCCGGCATCGTGGCGCTGATCACCGGCATCATGTGGGGCGCGCGCTCGGACGTCTCGTTCGGCCTCCAGACCATCGCGCTGAAAGCGCTGCCCGTGCTGATCCTCGGCGGCTTCACCTCGGTTCCGGGCGCTATCGTCGGCGGCCTGATCATCGGCATCGGCGAGAAGATCGGCGAGTTCTACTGGGGCCCGCTGTTCGGCAGCGGCATCGAGAGCTGGCTCGCCTATGTCATCGCGCTCGCCTTCCTGATGTTCCGGCCGCAGGGCCTGTTCGGCGACAAGATCATCGAGCGGATTTGAGATGAGGCAGTCGGCAATGGGCAATCGTCAATCGTACGCAGCTCATCACGGCTGCCTATTGCCGACTGCCAACTGCCTCTCAAACGGAGTTTGAGATGTTCTACCGTGAAGCCGGCCAGTACAAGACCACCTACAAGGCCGACATGGCGGTGTTTCCGCTCTTGCAGGACCGCCTCGGCCTCATCGCCATCCTCGCGGTCGCCTTCATCGGCGTGCCGCTGTTCGCCTCCGAGTTCATCATCCTGTCGGTGATGGTGCCGTTCCTGGTCTTCGCGCTGGCGGCGATCGGCCTCAACATCCTCACCGGCTATACCGGCCTGATCTCGCTCGGCACCGGCGCCTTCATGGGGGTCGGGGCCTATGCCTGCTACAAGCTGACGACGATCTTCCCGGGCGTGAACATCATCGTCTGGATCGTCGTCTCCGGCTTCTTCTCCGCCGCCATCGGCGTGGTGTTCGGCCTGCCGAGCCTCCGGATCAAGGGCTTCTACCTGGCGGTGGCGACGCTCGCCGCGCAGTTCTTCCTGCAATGGTGCTTCGTCCGCATTCCCTGGCTCTACAACTACAATGCCTCGGGCGCGATCGAGGTGCCGGAGCGCACGCTGTTCGGCATCGCCGTCACCGGCGCGCGCGCGACGCCGGAGGTGCGCTATCTCGTGCTGCTCTCCATCGTGGTCGTGCTCGCCTGGCTCGCCTCCAACCTCGTCCACGGCCGCATCGGCCGCTCGTGGATGGCGGTGCGCGACATGGACATCGCCGCCGAGCTGATGGGCATCAAGCTCTTGCCGACCAAGCTGCTCGCCTTCGCGGTGTCGTCCTTCTACTGCGGCGTCGCCGGCGCCTGCATGATGTTCCTCTGGTACGGCGGCGGCGAGGCCAACGACGCGTTCAACGTCAACCAGAGCTTCAACGTGCTGTTCATGGTCATTATCGGCGGCCTCGGCTCGCTGATCGGCTCGTTCTTCGGCGCCTTCTTCATCTCGACGCTGCCGACCATCCTCAAGTTCGGCGTGCCGGCCATCGGCATCCCGCTCACCGGCGCGTTCGCCGAGCATCTGACCCACGTGATGGTCGGCGCGCTGATCATCTTCTTCCTGATCGTCGAGCCTCATGGCCTCGCGCGCCTGTGGCAGATCGCCAAGCAGAAACTGCGGGTCTGGCCTTTCCCCTATTGAGAGGCCGGACGCGCGCCAGAACGAGACCCGCCGGCAAGGCGGGCGCGACACAACAAATCGCTCCGGGCACAACCCGGTCACCCCAGGAGGAACACCGATGAAAGCCTTCAAATGGACGATCGCGGCGGCCTTTGCCGCCGGCCTCGCCTCGGCGGCCCCCATGCCGGCGCAGGCCCAGGCGCAGGACACCGTCTTCATCCCGCTTCTGACCTACCGCACCGGCCCCTTCGCCTCGTCGGGCATCCCGATCGCGGACGGCATGCGCGACTACCTCGAGATGATCAACCAGCGCGACGGCGGCATCAACGGCGTGCGCATCGTCATCGAGGAATGCGAGACCGGCTACGACACCAAGAAGGGCGTCGAGTGCTACGACTCGCTGCGCGGCCGTAGCCCGGTGGTGGTGAATCCCTATTCCACCGGCATCACCCTGCAGCTCATCCCGCGTGCGGCCGTCGACAAGATCCCGGTCCTGTCCATGGCCTACGGCCTGTCCGCCTCGGCGGAAGGCAACATCTTCCCGTGGATATTCAACCCGCCGGCGACCTACTGGGACGGCGCCTCGGTGATGGTGTCCTACATGGCCCAGCGCGAGGGCGGCTTCGACAAGCTGCGCGGCAAGACGCTCGGCCTCATCCACCTCGACGCTCCCTACGGCAAGGAGCCGATCCCGGTGCTGCAGGCCATGGCCGAGAAATACGGCTTCACCCTGAAGCTCTATCCGGTGGCCGCCGCCGACATGCAGAACCAGAGCGCCATCTGGCTCAACATCCGCCGCGACCGTCCCGACTACATCTATAACCAGGGCTGGGGCGCGATGAACCCGACCGCGGTGCGCGAGGCGATCCGCAACAACTTCCCGATCGACAAGATGGTCGGCGTCTGGTGGGCCGGCGGCGACGACGACGCGCGCGCGGGCGGCGCGCAGGCGGCGGGCTACCGCTCGCTGTCGTTCCACATGGCCGGCACCAACTTCCCGGTGATCCAGGACATACTGCGGCATGTCGCGGACAAGAATCTCTCCCGCGTCGCCTCGCGCGACCGCATCGGCGAGAACCTCTACAACCGCGGCGTCTACAACTCGATGCTGATGGTCGAGGCGATCCGCCACGCCCAGCAGCTCACCGGCAAGAAGGTGGTCACCGGCGAGGACGTGCGACGCGGCTTCGAGACGATGAACATCACGGAAGCGCGGCTGAAGGAGATCGGCATGGAGGGTTTCGCGGCTCCCGTGCGGCTCAACTGCGCCGACCATAACGGCCACAACCGCGTCTTCGTGGCGCGGTGGGACGGCCAGCGCTACGTGCGCGACACGGACTGGATCGAGCCGATCCGCGACGTGGTGCGCCCGCTGATCGAGGATGCGGCGAAGAAATACGCGGAAGCCAATGCCGGCTGGCCGCGCCGCACGGAATCTTGCGACCAGCGGTCGTAGGATTCTGACGAGAAAAGGGGGCCGCGGCGACCGCGGCTCCCGCCTTGCATCGGGCGAAGTGCGTCCTTCGAGGCTCACCCTGCGGGTTCGCACCTCAGGATGAGGCTGGTTGGTGCGTGGCATCAGCGTCGGTGAAGCGCGGCGGCAACCCCATCCTTGCCATCGTGCAATCCGCCACCTGCCTCATCCTGAGGTGCGAGCGAAAGCGAGCCTCGAAGGACGCACTTCGCCCGATGCACGCTTCTGTCCGTGCCGTGTACCGCTTCTGATAACCGGACGATCCCATGACCGCCCAGACCAACGCGACGCCCGCTGCCGAGACCGCCCAGGACCTGATCCTGTCGGTGAACAATATCGAGGTCATCTACGACCACGTCATCCTCGTGCTGAAGGGCGTATCGCTGGTCGTCCCGCGCGGCGGCATCGTCGCCATCCTCGGCGCCAACGGCGCGGGCAAGACAACGACGCTGAAGGCCATCTCCAACCTGCTCCATGCCGAGCGCGGCGAGGTGACCAAGGGCTCGATCCTGTTCGAGGGCGAGGAGGTGCAGAGCCTCTCGCCCAACGATCTCGTGCGCCGCGGCTGCATCCAGGTCATGGAAGGCCGCCACTGCTTCGGCCACCTGACCATCGAGGAGAACCTGCTGACAGGCGCCTTCACCCGCCGAGACGGGCGCGGGGCGATCAAGGACGACCTCGACAAGATCTACGCCTATTTCCCGCGCCTCAAGGACCGCCGCAACTCCATGTCCGGCTACACGTCCGGCGGCGAGCAGCAGATGTGCGCCATCGGCCGGGCGCTGATGTCGCGGCCGAAGATGATCCTGCTGGACGAGCCGTCCATGGGGCTGGCGCCGCAGATCGTCGAGCAGATCTTCGACATTGTCCGCGATATCAACGGCCGCGAGGGCGTGTCCTTCCTGATCGCCGAGCAGAACACCAACATGGCGCTGAAATACGCGACCTTCGGCTACATCATGGAGACGGGCCGCATCGTCATGGACGGCGATGCCGCATCGCTGCGCGAAAACGAGGACGTGAAGGAATTCTATCTGGGCGTCGCGGAGGGCTCGAAAAAGAGCTTCCGCGAGGTGAAAAGCTACAAGCGGCGGAAGAGGTGGCTGGCCTGAGGCCCGCGCCGGTCAGCGCAGGAAGGACCGTGCCAGGATGAGCACGGCCGGCAGCACGGCAGCGGCCGCCAGCAGCCAGTGCCAAACGTTCCACTCGCGAACGGCGAAGGCGTTGACCAGCGTGATGACCGACAGGATCGCCAGTGGAATCACGGCGAGCCATACGGAAATCAGGGACTCCCGCCTGCCATCCGTGCCGGCCATGATGAAGATGATGAACAGGAACGGCGCCTGCACGAGCACCGCCGCGACTGCCAGCCATTTCATATCCGCGCTCCGCTTCTCCGTTGGAGGATGCCCGAGTCGGGCTCCGCGGCGAAGCCTGCGGCCGGGCTGAGAGCCGTTCGTCCGCGCAGCCTACGACATTCCGCCGCGCCCCTTGAACTTCCTGTCTCGTCATGCCGACTTGTAAGTCGTCATGCCCGTTCTCATCATCCTCGGCATCCTTGCCTTCCTGGCTCTGATCTTCGGCCCCCAATTCTGGGTGAAGTCCCAGATGAAGCGGCACGCGGCCGAGCGCGCCGATTTTCCCGGCACCGGCGGCGAGCTTGCCGAGCACCTGCTCGAGCGGGCCGGTCTCGGCGGCGTCAGGGTCGAGGTCACCGACGCCGGCGACCACTACGACCCCATCGACAAGGTCGTGCGCCTGTCGCCCGACGTCCATGGCGGGCGCTCGGTGACGGCGGTGGCGGTCGCCGCGCACGAGGTCGGCCACGCCATCCAGCATCGCGACGGCGATCCGCTGCTCGTCACCCGCATCCGCATGGCGGGCGGCGCGCAGAAGCTGGAAGTCGCGGCGGCCGTGCTATTCGCCACCGCCCCGCTGGTGCTCGCCTTCGTCCATTCCATGCCGCTGGTCATCCTGCAGATCGTGGTGGCGCTTGCGCTGCTGGCCTCGCGCCTCGTCATGCATCTGATCACGCTGCCGGTGGAGTTCGACGCGAGCTTCGGCAAGGCGCTGCCCATCCTCGAGCAGGGCGGCTACCTGCCGCCCGGCGACCTGCCGGCGGCGAAGTCGGTGCTGCGGGCCGCGGCGCTGACCTATGTCGCGGCGGCTTTGGTCACGCTCCTCGACCTGACGCGGATCATCCGCGTCTTGCGCTGAGCCTTGCCGGCCTGCATCACTTGAGGCATGAGCACCGATATTCTCGACCGCTGGTATGCCGCCATCCGCGCGGGCGATGCCGAAGCCCTTGCCGCCGTCACCACCGACGACGTGACCGTCCGCTGGAACGGCCCGCCGGGCGTCGTGCCCTGGGCCGGCGTGTGGGAGGGGCGGACGAAGGTGCTGACCTTCTTCCGGCGCGTCGCCGAGCATCTCGACGTGCTCGCCATCGAGACCGTCCACCGGATCGAGGGGCAAGGCAGCGTCGCCATCGTGCTAGCCGGCCATTGGCGCGTGAAGGCGACGGGCGAGGAACTGCACGTGCGCGCCGCCAACGTCTTCCGGTTCGAGGGCGGGCTGGTCGCTTCCTTCGAGGTCTATCCGGACAGCTACGCCTTCGCGAAGGCGCTGGCCAAGGCTTGAGCGCTTTCGGGGCCATTTCCAAGCCGCCCCAAAGGATGTCACATCAATCGCTACAGGCTGACGCCCAGCTTCTTCACCCAGACGAGCCCGGCCTCCATGTCGCCGCGCGGGCGATATTCCGCGCCGACCCAGCCGTCATAGCCCCTGGCTTCGAGCTTTGCGAAAACGGCGCGGAAGTCGATCTCGCCCTCGTCGGGTTCGGCCCGGCTCGGCACGGCAGCGATCTGGACATGGCCGATCAGCGGCCACCACGTGTCCAGATTGGTCAGCACGTCGCCTTCGGAGATGCCGACATGGTGGACGTCGAACATGATCTTCACGTTCGGCTTGCCGACGCGCGCGATCATCTCGCCGGCCCCGCGCAGGGTCGAATAGAAATAGCCGGGCGAGGCGCGCGGGTTGAGCGGCTCGAGCAGGATGGTCAGTCCGTGCTTCGCCGCCTTGTCGGCCGCGAGCGACAGGTTCTCGGTCCATACGGCGGAAGGCTTCGCCGACGCCTTCGCGGCCGCCAACAAGCGCAAGGGACCGTTCCTCATCGAGGTGCTGAACTGACGGGCTCGCGCCCCGGGGTTCGCTCCGCCATGATGGCCGCGTGACCGAAACGCCAGCCGATTCCAGCCCCGCCTTCGCCCTGCGCTATCTGCGGCTGCTGGCGGATGCGGGCTGGCGCGTGGCGCTGCACGTCCTGCCCTATGCGGTGGCGGCCGGCGTCATCACCGAGGGCTTCCTGCGGCTTAGGATCGTGCTGATCTGGAAACTGCCGCTGGCCCTGACGGTCGTCGCCTGCCTGCACCTTGCCGTTCTGCTCGGCGCTCACGTGGCCATGCTGCGGGCGGCGGCCCCGGATGCGGCCGTGCCGCCTGTCCGCCATCACCTGCGGGTGGCAGGGCGGATCACCGGCGAGAGCGCCCTGATGCTGCTCGTGGTCTTCGTCGCGGCCCTCGCCATGGTCGGCGCCCTCGATCTGATGGTGGCGGCGATGGACCCGGCACCGGGCGCGGCCTGGCCGGGCCTCGTCCTGCGCGGTACGGCCATCCTCGCGACGCTCATGGTCATGGCCGTGCTGCTGGCAGGGGCGACCGCGCTGGCGGCCTCGTTCGACGGCCGCGCCGTCGGCTTCACCCGCGCGGTGCGCCTGCTCCTCGTGCACAGCGAGCGGACGGCGGCGGTTCTCTGCACCGTGATCGTGGCGGGGGTGCTCGCCGCTGTCCTGGCGGTCGTTGCCGCACGTGCGGGAGGCGTGCAGCCACCGATCCTCGGCGCGGCACTCGCCAAGTCCATCGGTTATCTCTTCGCGATTGTCACTCTGTCGGTCGGAGCGGCCGCTGTCGCCGCCACGGACTGACCGTCAGTCCGCCTTGCGGCGCAGCCTCACAACGACATCGACGCGGGCGACCTCGTAGCCCTCGGGGGCCTCGGGAAGCCTGTCCACGGCGACATGCGGGCCGGGAATGTCGAACACCGTCGTCTCGCCGTCCACGATGAAATGATGGTGGTCGGACAGATTGGTGTCGAAATAGGCCTTCGAGCCGTCCACGGCGATCTCGCGCAGCAGGCCAGCCTCGGTGAACTGGTGCAGCGTGTTGTAGACGGTCGCAAGCGACACCGGCACGCGCGCCTTGGTCGCCTCGTCGTAGAGCATTTCCGCGGTGACGTGCCGGTCGCCCTTGGCGAACAGGATCCAGCCGAGCGCCATGCGCTGCCGCGTCGGCCTCAGGCCCACTTCCCGCAGCATGGTGCGCACGTCGTGGATCGGACAGCCGGTCTTCTGGAGCAATGTCACGCGCTCCTGGGCGGAAAGCTTGCCTTCGGCCGGCGGGACCGGCTCGTGGTAAGTCCGGTCGATCAATGTGCGAATGGTCATTGCAGATTCTAACAATTCTAAGAACGGTTTCAGTCATTCATTCTAAGAACTGTTCGAGCCGCCTGCAAGACGTTCGCAAACACTGGCCGTTTCCGCGCGCTTGTCGCGCTGTGGAGGGCGACAAGCCGGTGCGGTCGCGCCTGCCGCCATGTCCCCTTAGGCCATTTGCCCGGCGGGACCCGTGTGTTAGAGAGCGCCGATCATACCGGCAAGCCGGCGAACAGGGGCGGACGCAACAGCACGATGAGCGAGCGACAGTCGAGCTTTACCTACGAAGAGCTGCTGGCCTGCGGCCGGGGCGAGCTGTTCGGTGCCGGCAATGCCCAGTTGCCCCTGCCGCCGATGCTGATGTTCGACCGGATCACCTCCGTCGGCGAGACCGGCGGGGCGAACGGCAAGGGCCACGTCGTCGCCGAGTTCGACATCCGGCCGGACCTCTGGTTTTTCCCCTGTCATTTCAAGGGCGATCCGGTCATGCCGGGCTGCCTCGGCCTCGATGCGCTGTGGCAGCTCACCGGTTTCCATCTCGGCTGGCTCGGCCTTCCCGGCCGCGGCCGGGCGCTGGGCGTCGGCGAGGTGAAATTCTCCGAGCAGGTGCTGCCGACCACCAAGAAAGTGGTCTACGGCGTCGACATCAAGCGCGTCTTCAAGTCCAAGCTGGTGCTCGGAATCGCCGACGGCTGGTTGGAGGCCGACGGCAAGCGCATATATGAGGTCAAGGACATGCGCGTCGGCCTGTTCGGCTCGGCCGCCTGATTCGCCCATCGATGAGCCGCGTTCGCGCGGCCAGCACCAGAAAGAGGCCCTCATGCGCCGCGTCGTCGTCACCGGAATGGGCATCGTCTCGTCCATCGGCAACAACACGAACGAGGTTCTGGCGTCGCTCCGCGAGGCCAAGAGCGGCATCGCGCTCGACCCGTCCTTCACCGAGCACGGTTTCCGCAGCCAGGTCTCGGGCAAGCCGTCGCTCGATCCGGCCAGCATCCTCGACCGGCGCGCCATGCGCTTCCACGGCGGCGGTTCGGGCTGGAACCATGTCGCCATGGACCAGGCGATCCTCGACGCCGGCCTCGAGGAAGCCGACATCTCCAACGAACGCACCGGCATCGTCATGGGCTCCGGCGGTCCCTCCACCCGGGCGCTGATCGACGCCTACGAGAAGGCCAAGGAGAGCAACAATTCCAAGCGAGTCGGGCCCTTCGCCGTGCCGAAGGCCATGTCCTCGACGGCTTCGGCGACGCTCGCGACCTGGTTCAAGATCAAGGGTGTCAACTATTCGATCTCGTCCGCCTGCGCGACCTCCAACCACTGCATCGGCAATGCCTACGAGCTGATCCAGTGGGGCAAGCAGGACATGGTCTTCGCCGGCGGCTGCGAGGAGCTGGACTGGACGCTGTCCGTGCTGTTCGACGCCATGGGCGCCATGTCCTCGAAGTTCAACGACCGGCCGAGCACCGCCTCGCGCGCCTATGACGCCAACCGAGACGGCTTCGTCATCGCCGGCGGCGCGGGCGTGCTGGTCCTCGAGGAATACGAGCACGCCAAGGCGCGCGGCGCCAAGATCTACGGCGAGATCGCCGGCTACGGCGCGACCTCGGACGGCTACGACATGGTCGCCCCCTCGGGCGAGGGCGGCGAGCGCTGCATGCGTCAGGCGCTGGCGACCGTGAAGGCGAAGGTCGACTACATAAACCCGCACGGCACCTCGACGCCGGCCGGCGACGGCCCGGAGATTCAGGCGATCCGCAACGTCTTCGGCACCGGCGACAAGAGCCCGCCGATCGCCGCCACCAAGTCGCTGACCGGCCATTCGCTGGGCGCGACGGGCGTGCAGGAGGCGATCTACTCGCTCCTGATGATGAATAACGGCTTCATCTGCGAAAGCGCCCATATCGAGGAACTCGATCCCGCCTTCGCCGACATGCCGATCGTCCGCAAGCGGATCGACGACGCGAAGCTCGGCTGCGTCCTGTCGAATTCCTTCGGGTTCGGCGGCACCAACGCCACCATCGTCATGAAACACGTGGATGCGTGACGTGAAGCGGACGGGCCGTGGCCTGTCACCTGCCGGTCGCAGATTCATGGCAACGCTCGGGGCATCGTCCCCTCGCAGTGAACGCCCATGTGGACAGACCGGTTTGCGCATCCCCACCTGCGGGTCGTCGAACGCGGCTCGGAGCCTGACAGCGAAGCGAGGAGTTCGCGCGTGACCGCACTGATGAAGGGCCGCCGCGGCCTGATCATGGGAGTGGCGAACGACCATTCCATTGCCTGGGGCATCGCCCGGACGCTGGCCGCGCACGGCGCGGAACTCGCCTTCACCTATCAGGGCGAGGCGCTCGGCAAGCGCGTGCGGCCGCTGGCGGAGAGCCTCGGCACGCCCATCGTCATCCCCTGCGACGTCGAGGATATCGCCAGCGTCGACGCCACTTTCGCGAAGCTGGCCGAGGTCTGGGGCGGGCTCGACTTCATCGTCCACGCCATCGGCTTCTCCGACAAGAACGAGCTGAAGGGCCGTTATGCCGACACCACGCGCGAGAATTTCTCGCGCACCATGGTGATCTCGTGCTTCTCGTTCACGGAAGTGGCGAAGCGCGCCGCCGCCCTGATGCAGCCCGGCGGCTCGATGCTGACGCTGACCTATGGCGGGTCGACCCGCGTCATGCCGAACTACAACGTCATGGGCGTCGCCAAGGCGGGGCTCGAGGCGTCGGTGCGCTATCTCGCCGCCGATTACGGGCCGCTCGGCATCCGCGTGAACGCGCTCTCGCCTGGCCCGGTGAGGACGCTGGCCGGGGCCGGCATTTCCGATGCCCGCCTGATGTTCAATTTCCAGAAGCGCCATGCGCCGCTGCGCAAGACCGTGTCGCTGGACGATATCGGCGGCTCGGCGCTCTACCTGCTGTCGGATCTGTCCGGCGGCGTCACCGGCGAGATCCACCACGTCGATTCCGGCTACAACATCATCTCGATGCCGCGCCCCGACGCGCTGAAGACCCTCGATGCGGCCGAGCAGGCGGTCGAGGACGCCGCCAGCCGGGCGGCCGGGCAGGCGGCGGAGTAGGCCGGGGAAACCCTCTCCCTACGGGAGAGGGTCATGGCAACGCGCCATCAGTCCTTGGCGCGCTCGGAATAGGAGCCGTCCTCGGTCATCACCACGATGCGGGTGCCGACGCCGATATGCGGAGGAACGGTGGTGCGCACGCCGTTGGAGAGAACCGCCGGCTTGTAGGACGAGGAAGCCGTCTGGCCCTTGGTGACCGGCTCGGTCTCGACCACTTCCAGCGTCACGCGCTGCGGCAGCTCGATGCCGACCGCATTGCCCTCATAGACGGAGAGCTTCACTTCCATGTCGCTCTGCAGGTAGGGCTTGGCGTCGCCGAGGATGTCGTCGGGAACGGCGATCTGCTCGTAGGTTTCCTTGTTCATGAAGTGGTTCCCGTCCCCGTCCGAATAGAGATAGGTGTGGGGGCGGTCCTCGACATAGGCGCGCTCGACCATCTCGGTGGTGCGCCAGCGCTCGGACACCTTCACGCCGTCGGAGAGGCGGCGCATGTCGACCTGGGTCACAGGCGTACCCTTGCCGGGATGGATGTTCTGGGCGGTGACGATCAGGTAGAGCCTGCCGTCGACTTCGAGGATGTTGCCCTTGCGGACGGAGGAGGCGATGACCTTCGGCACGGAAATGGTCCCTGGTATTGGCGGACTTTGGGATTGGCGGGCTGCCCGCATGATCTATCGGGCCGTCGCATAGACGAATTGGCCGATAAGCGCCACCCCCGCCCGAAAGCGCGCCGTCAGTCGCGGAACCAGACGACCTGCGTGGTCGAGGCCAGCAGCTTCCCCGAATCCGACCAGACCTCGCCCTGCTGGTCGAAGAACTGGCCGCCGAAGCGCATGGAATCGGCCTTGGCCAGCACCGGCCGCGTGCCCTGCGCCGCCAGCTCTTCAGCAGATGCGTGGAAGTAGGAGGTGATCGACACGGTGCCGGCCGGCGTGCGCGTGCCACGCACCTGGAAGATGCGGACGATGAACACGTCGCAGATGGCCGCGAGCGACAGGTGGTCGAGCGGGCGGGCCGGGTTGTCGGCGACCCAGAGCACGGAGCGGGCGGATTGCGGCTCGGCATGGGCCGTGCCGGGGATGAAGGGCGGTCCCTCGGTGTAGCGGAAGTCGTAACGCGAGAGCCAGGCGAGCGGCGGCTTGCCGGAGAGGACCGGCACGGCGTCGGCCGCCGGGACTTGCGGCATCGTCGCGGACTGGTGCGTCCAGGTCGGCGAGCGCACGGCGCAGACGACGGTGGCGTTGGCGGCGACCGTCTCGCCCTGCCGCAGCTCGACATAGAGATGCTGGACCGAGCGGCCCGAGCGGATTTCGCGCACGGAGACGGAGAACTCGCCGTCCGCGATGGCCGCGCAGAAATTGACGGTCTGGGCCACCGGCTCGCCGATGCGCTTCTCGTGCTCCAGCGCGGCGCGCAGCAGCAGCGCCGCCGTCGTGCCGCCGAACGGGCCGACCATGTTGGCATAAGCCGGCGAGGTGCGGCCGATCAGTGTCCCATCAGGGCCGGGTGTCAGGAGGGTAGCTGCATCGAGCGGGTGGAGGTCGGCGAGGCTGTCGGACATGATCGGATCGGCCGCTGTTTCGTGTTGTTGCACGATACCCTATGAGGAGGCCCGCGCTGGCCGCAATGACGCCGAAGGTCATGGGTCGCCGCGCAGCACGGAGCGAGCGATGCGCGAAACGACTGTCTCGCCCTGGTGGGATGCCGGCCGCCACGCCGACCGCCGCCCCTTTCTCGTCGCGCGCGGGCGGATCAAGGCGGCCATGCGCGGCTGGTTCGGGGGCCAGGACTTCACCGAAGTCGAGGCCGGCATCCTGCAGATCTCGCCCGGCAACGAGGCGCATCTCCACGCTTTCGCGACGGAGGCCGTTTCCATCGAAGGCGAGCGCGCGCCGCTCTACCTGCACACTTCGCCGGAATTCGCCGCCAAGAAACTGATCGCCGCCGGCGAGACACGCATCGTCGATTTCGCCCGCGTGTTCCGCAACCGCGAGCGCGGGCCGCTGCACCACCCCGAATTCACGATGGTCGAGTGGTATCGCGTCGGCGAGACCTATGAGCGCCTGATGGCCGATTGCGCCGAGCTTCTGGCGCTCGCCTGCGAGGCGGCAGGACGTCACGCGCTGGTCTGGCGGGAAGCTGTTGTTGATCCTTCGCTGGAGCCCGAGCGGGTGACGCTCGCGGAGGCCTTCGATCGGTATGCGGGCATCGACCTGCTCGCGACCGTCCCGGCAGCGGGCGAGACCGACCGCGAGGGCCTCGCTGCGCGGGCAAGTGAGGCGGGTATCCGCATCGCCGGGGACGACACGTGGGCCGACATCTTCTCCAAGGTGCTGGTGGAGAAGATCGAGCCCAATCTAGGCTTCGGCCGGGCGACGATCCTCTGCGAGTATCCGGTCAGCGAGGCGGCTCTCGCGCGCCCGAAGGCGTCCGATCCGCGGGTCGCCGAGCGGTTCGAGCTTTACGCCTGCGGCGTCGAACTCGCCAATGCCTTCGGCGAGCTGACCGATCCGGCCGAGCAGCGGCGGCGCTTCGCGATCGAGATGGCCGAGAAGCAGCGCATCTATGGCGAGAGCTATCCGATCGACGAGGAGTTGCTGGCAGCGCTCGCCCACATGCCGCCGACCTCGGGCATCGCGCTCGGCTTCGAGCGGCTGGTCATGCTGGCGAGCGGCGCGCGCCACATCGAGGACGTGATCTGGACGCCGGTGCCGGATGTGCGCGGCTAGAGAAACGTCGTTTGGGTGCCGATAGAGTTAAAGCGAGACGATCACGCATAAACACCTCTCCCCGGCGGGGAGAGGTCGGCGCGTCAGCGCCGGGAGAGGGGGCAAGACCTATCCGGCAAGCGGCTCTCCCCCTCTCCCGATCCTCGTTTCACTCGGATCGACCTCTCCCCGCCGGGGAGAGGTGAAGCGGCCGAGACGTTAAGCTCGTCTGGATTCTCCTTGAACGCGCATCTCACCCGATGATCGGGATATGCGGTGCCGCCGTTCGCGGCAGGGTGCCCGACAGGCGCGGATCGTCGACCACCTCGATCTGGCGCGCGAAGGGCACAAAGCCCTGCCGGCGATAGAAAGTCAGCGCCGCCGGATGGTCGAGCGTGCAGGTGTGCAGCCAGACGCGCCGCGTCTCGTCCTGCCAGGCCAGCGCCAGCGCAGCCGCCATCATCGCGCCGCCAAGGCCCTTGCCGGTGGCATCCGGCTTCAGCCCGAAGAAGGAAATCTCGACATCGGCGGGATCGCGCCGGTCAAGCTCCACGATGCCGGCCTCCTCGCCGTCCGCCATGGCGACATAGGTTTCGTTGCCGGGACGGTGGAGGATCGCGGCCAGCTCCGCCTCGGTCATCTCGATCCGCGAGAACCACAGCCAGTCCTCGCCGATGGCGCGATAGAGCGCGCGATACCAGACGGTGTCCGGGCGCTCGATCTTGCGCAGGACGATACGCTCAGAGGGAGCGGCCGGCGCCGGCCGCTCGCGCATCTCCAGATGGGTCACCACCGCCGCGATCTTGGCCGGCGGCAGGTCCGTGTAGCCGTCGAGGTTGAGCACGCTCATCGCCCGACCGCATAGCCCTGCATGCCCCGGGGATTGGCGGCCGCCTTGAGGCGCGCGCCTTCCTTGCGCGCGCCCGTGAGGCGGCCCTCGGACCACGCGCCGCCGATCTCGACCTCGTGGCCGCGCGCGCGCAACTCCGCGATGGTCGCCTCGGGGAAGCGGCTCTCCACCACGATCACGCCGGGGCGCGAGGTGCGCGGCCAGAACGAACCGGGGAAGTGCTCGGTGTGCCATGCGGGCGCGTCGATGGCCTCCTGCATGTTCATGCTGGCATGAACGTGGCGCAGGAACATCTGGGGTATCCACTGGTCCTGCTGGTCGCCGCCGGGCGAGCCCCAGGCCATATAGGGCAGGCCGTCGCGATGGGCGATGGTCGGGGTGAGCGTCGAGCGCGGGCGCTTGCCCGGCTTGAGCGCGGCCGGGTGGCTCTCGTCCAGCCAGAACATCTGCGCGCGCGAGCCGAGGCAGAAACCGAGCTCCGGGATGATCGGGGATGATTGCAGCCAGCCGCCGGAGGGCGTGGACGAAACCATGTTGCCCCAGCGGTCGATGATGTCGAAATGGACGGTGTCGCCGCGCGTGCCGCCGCTCTCGCTCGTCTCGATGTCGCCGACCGTCGGTTCGCCCGCGCCGGTCGCGCCGACTGCGACGCGCTTGGCCGTCGAGACGCGCGCATCGACCTTGCCGCCGGCTCCCGCGATGGTGCCGGGCCGTAGCTCCAGCGAGGCGCGGTCGGTGATCAGCTTGCGCCGCTCGTCGTTGTAGGCATCGGACAGAAGCGTCCCGATCGGCACGTCGACGAAATCCGGATCGCCGTAGAAGGCCTCGCGGTCGGCGAAGGCGAGCTTGGCGGCCTCGGTGACGAGATGGACGAAATCGGGCCCCGCCACGTCCATGCCGTCGAGGCCCATGTCCTTGAGCAGCGCCAATTGCTGGAGGCAGACGAGGCCCTGGCTCCAGGTCGTCGGCTTGAACACGCGGTAGCGGCCGTAGTCGTAGTGGATCGGCGCCTCGATGTTCGCCTTCCAGGTCGCCATGTCCTGCCCGGTGAGCACGCCGCGATTGTGCTCGCCGGTCACGTCATAGACCGCCTCGGTGCGGCAGAAGCGGTCGATGGCCTCAGCGACGAAACCCTGGCTCCAGACGAAACGGGCGCGGGCGATCTCGTCCTCGCGCGTGCCTCCCTCGCATTCCCTGAGGACGCGCTCATAGGTCTCGGCGAGCTTGACGTTGGTGAAGAGGTCGCCGGGCTTCGGCACGGCCCCGCCCGGCAGATAGACGGCCGCCGAGCTCGGCCAGTGTTCGCGAAACAGGGCTTCCACGGTGCGGATGGTGGCGGGGATACGCTCGACCAGCGGATAGCCGTTGCGGGCATAGCCGATGGCGGCTTCAAGCACGTCGCGCGGGCGCATGGTGCCGTAATCGCGCAGCATCAGCATCCAGGTGTCGAAGGCGCCGGGAATGCAGGTGGCGAGCAGGCCGGTGCCGGGCACGAGGTCGAGGCCGAGCGAGCGGTAGTGCTCGATGGTCGCGCCGGCGGGGGCGGGGCCCTGGCCGCAGATGACCTCCACGGCCTGCTTCCTCGCATCGTAGAGGATGACCGGCACGTCGCCGCCGGGACCGTTCAGGTGCGGTTCGACGATCTGCAATGTGAAGGCCGCGGCGCAGCCGGCGTCGAAGGCATTGCCGCCGCGCTCGAGGATGCCCATGGCGACGGCCGATGCGATCCAGTGCGTGGTGGTGACGACGCCGAAGGTCCCGTCGATCTCGGGACGCGTGGTGAAGCGCGGCGCGCTCATGATGTTCTCCAAGAACTTCTACAGATCAGCCGCGGAACGCGCCGCCGCCATCGATGTCGAGCACCGCGCCGGAGACATAGCCGCAGGCGGGCGAGGCGAGAAAGGCCGCCGCATTGGCGATTTCCTTGGGGTCGATCAGCCGGTTCAGCGGCAGGCCGGTCAGCATTTCCTCCCAGCGGTTCTCGTCGCCGAATTTCGCCTGCGCCTGCTGCTTCGACAGCGAGATGATGCGGTCGGTGCGGGTCGCCGCCGGGTTGATGCCGAAGACGCGCACGCCCCATTCCTGCGACTTGCCGCCGACCGCGCCGGTGAAGGCCATCAGGGCGGCATTGCCGGCCCCGCCGCAGACATAGCCGTAGCGCGGCGTGCGCCCGGCCATGCCGATGATGTTGACGATGGCGCCCGCCTTGCGGTCCTTCATCGAGGCCAGAGCCAGCTTGGTCAGGTGGATGTAGCCCATGACCTTGAGCGACCAGGCGTGCTCCCAGGTCTCCATGGAAAGGTCGAGCAGGCCGCCGCCGGGGATCGCGCCGGCATTGTTGACGAGGACATCGACATCGCGGTGATTGGCCCAGAGCGCCTCGCGGTCCGCCGGGCGCGAGAGGTCGGCGGCGGCGATCTCGATGGGACCCTGATGGCGGGCCTTGAGGTTGGCTGCGGCAGTCTCCAGCCGCTTGATGTCGCGCGCCACCATGATGACGTGGGCGCCCTCGGCCGAGAAGACCTCGGCACAGGCGAGGCCGATGCCCTTCGACGCGCCGGTGACCAGCACCTTCTTGCCTGCGAGACCCAGTTCCATGGCCGGCTCCTCGTCTCACTCGCCCCTGAAGTTCGGCAGGCGCTTCTCCAGGAAGGCCTTCTGGCCTTCCCTGTAGTCGGCGGAATCGAAGCATTTCGCCACCAGCGCATCCACGGCAGCGTCGTCCTGTTCGGCTTCCGGCTTCGACAGTTCCACCAGCGAGCGCTTGATGGCCGCGAGCGTCAAGGGGGCGTTGGCCGCCACCGTGGCGAGATAGGCATGCACCTCCGTCTCGAAGCTCTCGCGCGGCCAGGCCCGGTGGATGACGCCGGAGCGCTCGCCGTCGGCGCTGTCCAGAATGCGCGCGGAGATCAGGATGTCGGCGACCGCAGCCATGCCGATCTTCTTGATCATCATCTTGACGCTGGAAAAGCCGTAGCCGAGGCCGAGCCGCGCCGCCGGCACCCGGAAGCGCGAGTCCGAGGTGGCGAAGCGCAGGTCGCAGGTCAGCGCCAGCGCGCAGCCGCCGCCGAAACAGATGCCGCGGATGACCGCGACGGTCGGCTTGGCCGCATCGTGGATCGCCGCCATGCCGGCCGCGACTGCCCGGTCATAGGCGCGCACGGCTTCCTCGCCGGTGCGCTTCTCGCCGAACTGAGAGATGTCCGCGCCCCCGCAGAAGGCCTTGTCGCCGGCGCCGGTGACGACGATGACGCGTACCGAGCGGTCGTCCTCGGCCCGCTTCACGAGGCCGGGCACGCTCGACCACATGTCCAAAGTCATGGCGTTCATCTTGGACTGCTGGTCGATGGTCAGCGTGGCGATGCCGTTCGCCGCCGCGTAACGCACGGAGGGCTGGGTCAAGACGGATTCCTTCAAAATATGCCTGCCTTTCAAACGATGCCGGCTGCGCGCAGCCGGGCGATCTCGTCAGGGCTCAGCCCGGCTTCGGCCAGCACCTCGTCGGTGTGTTCGCCGGCCTCGGGCGCCGTCGTCTCGATGGCCGGCGGTGTGCGCGACATTTCGAGGGGCTGGGCGATGAGCCGTATGTCGCCGCGCGCGTGATGGCGGATCGGCACGGCCATGCCGAGATGGACGACCTGCGGGTCGGAGAAGACCTCGTCCATGCGGTAGATCGGGCCGGCGGGCACGCCTTCCGTCTCCAGCCGCTCCAGCCAGTCGGCGGTGGTGCGCGTGCGGAAGACCTCGGCCAAAAGCGCCATCAGCGCGGGCCGGTTGCGGAACCGCAGCTTGGCGTCGGCATAGTCGGGATGGGCGATGAGATCCTCGCGCCCGGCGGCGCGGCAGAAGCCCTTCCACTGGCCCTCGCCGCCGACGCCGACATTCACATGGCCGTCGGCGGAGGGCAGCACGCCCATGGGCGTCGCGTGGGGGTGGTCGTTGCCGGCCTGCGGCGGCACCCGGCCGTCGACCGTGTAGGCGGCGGCCTGGAAGTCGCACATGGCGATCTGCGCCTGCAGCAGCGAGGTCTGCACCCACTGGCCCTCGCCGGACTTCCCGCGCTCGGCGAGCGCCACGAGGATGCCGGTGGCGGCATAGATGCCGGCGGCGGAATCGGCGACCGCGATGCCGGCGCGCAGCGGCGCCTCGCCGGGAAAGCCGGTGACGCCCATCAGCCCACCCATCCCCTGGGCGATCTGGTCGAAGCCGGCACGGGTGCGGTAGGGGCCAGTCTGGCCGAAGCCCGAGACCGAGGCGAGGATGATGCGCGGATTGACCGTCCGCAACGCCTCGTAGCCGATGCCGAGCCGCTCCTTCACGTCGGGGCGATAGTTCTCGACCACAACGTCCGCCGTTTCGACCAGCTTGAGGAAGACCCTGCGGCCCTCCTCCGTCTTCAGGTTGAGCGTCAGCGACCGCTTGTTCCGGTGCAGGTTCTGCATGTCCGAACCGTGGCGGTCGCCGAGGATTGCCGCATTGGAGTCAAAGCCAGCCGGCGCATCGATCTTGATCACGTCGGCGCCGAAATCGGCGAGGACGCGGCAGCAGGTCGGCCCCGCGCGTACGCGCGTGAGGTCGAGGACCCTGATGTGGTCGAGTGCAGTGGAGGGGCGCGGTCGCGGCATGTCCTGTCCGGCACTGGTCGTCGGGCGCGCAGACTAGGATTGTTTGGCGTCCCACGGGAAGGGGACAGGCGGCATGACAGCCGGGACTAGAGGCGGGCGGCGAAAGCCTTCAGCGCAGCGTTGAAAGCCTCGGGCTGTTCGGCATGGGGCATGTGGCCGGCATCGGCGATCGTTACGGCTTCGCCACGGGGGGCGTTGGCGGCGATCCAGGCGGAGACCTCGGGACGGTAGAGGCGGCTCTGCGCGCCCGCGACCGCGAGGACGGGCATATCGAGGCCGCGGATCGTGTCCCGGTGATCCGCCTCGACCAGCGAGCGCCAGAGACGGGCCATGGCCGCGGGGTCTCGCGCCGCGATCACCTGTCGCGCATGGGCGGCGAGTGCCGCGTCCGGTTCGCGGCCGGCGGCGAACAGCGCATCGGCGATCCTCAGTGCATAGCGCGGCCAGCCGGCCTGCATCCGTTCGGCGGCGGCAAGGGCTTCGTCGAGCGACTGGCCGTCGGCGAGACCGAGGTGCCAGTCGGCATCGTTCGCGACCTTCGGCGTCATGTCGACCATGACGAGGCCGGCAATGCCGGCCGATCCGCGCCGCGCCAGATGGTCGAGGGCGACGGTGGCGCCCATCGACCAGCCGACGACGAGGGCCGGGCGGCCGAGGCCAGCCAGCAGGGCGGCCAGATCGCCGGAAAGATCGGCGATGGCGAGCGGGCCGGCCGTCTCGCCGGCGCGGTGCCCGGCCTGATCGGGCGCGACCACCCGCAAGCCCTCGTCCGCCAGCCGGTGCTGGCCGGAGAAGAACGAGCGGTCGACCGACCAGCCGTGCAGGAAGATGACGGGGCGACCTTCGCCGATGTCGCTCAGCGCCGCGCGGCCGGTCACGTCAGGCTCCGATCGTCGCATCGACGTCTTTCACCAGGACGAGGGCCCGTCCGGTGGCGAGCGTCCGGCCCTCGGCATCGTTCAGCGTGGTGGCGAGGTCGCAGAGGTGCTTGTCGGGTCGCAGGCGCGTGATGGTGACAACAGCGGTGACTTCCGCATCGAGCGGCACGGGCGCGGCGAAGGCAAGTTCCTGTTTGAGGTAGTTGGTGCCGCGGCCCGGCAGTTCGACGCCGAGCAGGTAGGAGAACAGCGCGCCAATCAGCGGCTCGGGCACATGGCGGATCGTCTCGGGCGCGACGCCCGCCAGCGAGGCCAAGGCGACGATGTCTTCCGCCTGATAGCGCCGGGTCAGGCTGGCGCTGTCACCGACCTTCATCGACGCCTCCCGTGACGATGTCGGCGGAGGCCTCGCAGACCGTCTCGCCGTCGCTCGCGCGGACGATGCGGAGCGCCAGCCGTGCGCTATCGGCCGTCGCGCTCTCCACGATGCCCGAGAAGACCAGCGGCTCGTCCGCGAAGGCAGGGGCCGGGAACATCAGGGCCTGGGCGGTCTGCCGCGCGCCGGGCGCATGCCGGCGCATCAGCCCCCAGAGGACCGTGTAGAGCAGCATGCCGTGCGAAACAGTGCGGCCGAAGCGCGTGCGCGCGGAAAATTCCGCATCGACGTGGATCGGGTTGTCGTCGCCGCTGACCCGAGCGAACAGGTCGAAGTCGCTTTGGCGGAGCGTGCGCGTCTCGGAAAACAGGGGGCCTGCCGCGATCATGACCGGCCCTCCGCGACGATGCTGCGCAGCACATGCTTCTGGATCTTGCCGGCCGCCGTGCGCGGGAAGTCCTCGACCAGCGTGATGTGCTTCGGAACCTTGTAGCCGGCGAGATTGGCGCGGGCGTGTGCGCGGATGTCCTCGACGCTTGCGACAGCGCCCGGCCGGAGCAGAATCACCGCATGGCCGACCTCGCCCCAGGCCGCGTCCGGCACACCGAGGACGGCGGCTTCCAGCACGGCCGGGTGGGCGTGCAGGACGATCTCGACCTCGGCCGGATAGACGTTCTCGCCGCCGGAGATGAACATGTCCTTGATGCGGTCGACAATGAAGTAATAGCCGTCCGCGTCCTGCCGGCCGACATCGCCGGAGCGCAGCCAGCCGCCCGGCGCGAAAGCCTTGTCGGTGGCCTCCGGATTGTTGAAATAGCCGGGCGTGATGCCTGGGCCGCGGAACATCAGCTCGCCGCGCTCGCCCTGTGCAACGTCCTTGCCGTCGATATCGACGAGGCGCACCTCGGCCAGAACCTGCGGCTTGCCGACCGAACCGATCTTCTCCACCGCATGGGCGGGATCCATCAGGAACACGGTCGGGCCCGTTTCGGTCATGCCCATGCCGTTGCAGACGGTGACGCCCCGGTCGCGAAAGGTCCGCAGCATGGCCTCCGGCATCGGCGCTCCGCCGCAGCCCCAGTGGCGCACGCGCGAGAAATCGGTGGCGGCGAAGGCCGGATGCAGGCTGATCGCCTGGTAGATGGCGGGCACGCCGAAGAACAGCGACAGCCGCCCGCGCGCGATCAGGTCGATCACCACGCCGGGCTCGAATTTCGGGATGATCCGCGAGATGCCGCCGGCAATGAAGACGGGCAGGGCGTGCAGGTTGATGCCGGCCGTATGGAACAGCGGCAGGAAATTCAGCGTGTCGTCGCCGGCGCCGAGCCCGGTTGCCTGCTGGATGTTGACAGAGTTGGCGAGCGCCATGCCCGGCGTCTGGATCACCGCCTTGGGCTTGCCGGTCGTGCCGGAGGTATAGAGGAGATACCAGACGCGGTCGGTCTCCCATGGGTCGGCCGGGCCTTGGGAAATGGCGGCCGTCGCGCGTTCGGCCTCGTAAGCCGCGAAGGACAGGAACGGCACGGCAGGCAGTGAGCCTGCGAGCGTCGCATTGGCATCGTCGGCGAGCAGCAGCTTCGCCGCGCAGTCGGCGAGGATCGGTTCGAGCTCGGCGGGCGTCTGCCGCCAGTTGAGCGGGACGAGGATGAGCCTCGCCTTGGCGCAGGCGAAGAGCAGTTCGAAGAAGGTCGCGCCGTTATGGCAGAGCACGGCGACGCGGTCGCCTTCGGCAAGGCCCTTCGCGCGAAGCAGGGCCGCGCCGCGCGAGGCATTGGCCTCCACCTCGGCGAAGGTGAAGCTGCGGCCGGTGGCGATCTCCTCGAAGGCGACGGCGTCGGGCGAGAGCTCCGCCCGGCGGCGGCAGATGTCGGGGATCGATCTCATGCCGCCCTCGCGAGGAAGCGGGCCATGCCGGCTTCGGTCTCGTAGGTCTCGATCAGGTCGAGGAAGCGGCTGCGTTCGCGCTCCAGGCCGTCGGCGATTGCCCGCAGCCGCTCCGGCGGCATGAGCAGGGAGCGGGTGGCGGCAAGGCTCGGGCCGATCTTGCCCCGCAGCGCGGCAAGCCAGTCGGCGATGATCGCCTCGAATTCGGTTTCGGCGGGCGCCGCCTGTGCGATGCCGAGCGTCACTGCTTCCGCCGCGCCGATGCGCCGGTTGAGCATCTGGATCGCGCCGGCTCTTGCCGCGCCGATCCGCTCGGGCAGCAGGGCGGTCCAGCCGCCATCCGGCGCGAAGCCGACATCGGCATAGTAGGACTGGAGAAAGGCGCGCGGGCCCATGGCGACGAGGTCGCTGGCGAAGACGAGGCCGCAGGACCCGCCGGTGACCGGACCATGCACCGCGGCGATGACCGGGCAGGGCAGGGCGAGAAGCGTCAGGATCGCCTCGTTCAGAGCGCCGACGAGGCTCGCAGCATAGGCCCGCCGCTCGCCGCGTGGCAGGGCTGCGAAGGCAGCGACATCGCCGCCGGTGGAGAAGGAGCGCCCGGCGCCACGCAGCACGAGGGCGGTCGGAGGCGCTGCCCTGAGGCCGTCCAGCGCGGCGTTGAGCGCCCCCATCAGCGCCGGCACGAGCGCATTGTGCCGCCCGGGGCGGTTGAGGGTCAGCGTTGCGACCCCTTCGGCACGATCGAGCAGGACAAGGACGTCGGCCACGGCTTCCTCAGACAAGGCTTCCTCAGGCATGGCTTTTGGGCCCGACGCCGTTGGCGACGAAGTCGAAGGCGGCTTCCGCCACGGCGTCGAGCGGCACGCTCTCGTCATAGAGCGCGTAGCGCCGGCCGATCATGTCGGTGACGCCCATCAGGGCCCAGGCGCGGACCTCGGCATCGCCGGGCGAGATTTCGCCGCGCCGCGCTGCCTCTTCGAGGCCGGCACGGTAACCCTCGGCGAACTCCTCGTAATAGGCGCGGTGCACCGCAGGGTCGACGAACTGCGATTCCGCGACGACCCGGTAGAGATTGGGATTGTCGCGGATGAATTGCAGGAAGGCGTGGATGCCCTTGCGTTCGGCGGCGAGGCGGTCGGGCGCGCCTGCGATCGCGCGCGAGAGGTGATGGCGCAACCGCCGGCCCATCAGCAGGACCAGCTCGCGCAGCACGTCCTCCTTGGAGCGGAAATAGAGGTAGAATGTGCCTTGCGCGACCTCGGCCTCCGCCGTGATCGTCGCAATGGAGGCATCGGAGAAGCCGCGCACGCCGATTTCGCGCTCCGCGGCGTCGAGGATTTTCTGGCGGGTGCGCTCTCCGCGCTTGGTCTTCGGCACCGGCAGGGGGGCTGCCGGATCGATATGAGCCATGGCGTTTCCGTCATCGGCCCTTCGCCCGATGGGCTCAGAACCGCCTTCTCGCTTGACGCGTTTCAGTGTCGAGGCTAGCGTCACATGAAACATGACTCAAGTGTCAGTTTTGCATTTTCAGGATCAGGGAGGATCCCATGCTGAGGAAGACGCTGGCGCTGGCTTCGGCCTCGCTCGCATTGGCCGTGACGGCTTTCGCCGTTCCCGCCGCCGCGCAGACCCGTGACGTGAAGATCTGCCTCATCGCCGGCCGCACCGGCGCGCTGGAGGCCTATGCCAAGCAGACCGAGGTCGGCTTCATGATGGGTCTCGAGTTCCTGACGCGCGGCACCAACCAGGTCGGCAACATGCGCCTCTCGGTCATCGTCAAGGACGACCAGCTCCGTCCCGACCGCGGCAAGGCGCTGCTCGAGGAATGCTACAACGACGACCGCGCCGATATCGCGGTGGGCACGACCGGCTCGCCGGTGGCGCTCGCCATGCTGCCGGTGGCCGAGGAGGCCAAGAAGATCCTCATCGTCGAGCCGGCGGTGGCGGATTCGATCACCGGCCCGCGCTGGAACCGCTACATCTTCCGCACCGGCCGCTCGTCCTATCAGGACGCGCTGGCGGCGGCCGCCTCCGTGCCGGAGAACGAGGACGTGTCCATCGGCATGATGGGCCTCGACACCGCCTTCGGCCGCGACGGCGTCGCCGCCTACAAGGCCGCGCTCGCCGCGATCCGCCCGCGCGCCCGCATCGTCGCGGAGGAATATGCCGCCGGCAACACGGCCGACTTCACGCCCTTCGCCGAGCGCCTGTTCGCGGCGCTGCGCGACCGCCCCGGCAAGCGCATCATCGGCTTCATCTGGGCCGGCGCGCACCCGATGGCGAAGTTCGTCGACATGCGGCCAGAGCGCTTCAACATCGCGCTGGCGCCGGGCGGCAACATCCTGCCCGCGATGAACGCCTGGAAGGCCTTCGCCGGCACCGAGGGCGGCATCTACTATTATTACGACTTCCCGCGTAACGCGATGAACGACTGGCTGAAGGCCGAGTACCAGAAGCGTCACGGCGCGCCGCCGGACTTCTTCGTGGCGGGCGGTTTCGCGGCTGCGGCCGCGGTGGTCGCGGGCCTCGAAAAGGCCGGTTCGCCGGATACCGAGAGGCTGATCGCCGCCATGGCGGGGATGACCTTCGAGACGCCGAAGGGGCCGATGACCTTCCGCCGCGAGGATCATCAGGCGCTGCAGGAAATGTATCACTTCCGCATCCGTCCGAATGCCCGCGACAACGACCTGCTGGACCTCGTGCGCACCATCCCGGCTTCCGAGATGCCTCTGCCGATCACCAACAACCGGCGCACGAACTGACGGAACGAAGCGATTGCGGCCGGAGGTGAAAACTCCGGCCGCGACCGCGCCGCTCAAGGATGCATCGAACGATTGAAAGTGCGTCCTTCGAGGCTCGCTTCGCTCGCACCTCAGGATGAGGCGGTTTGCGATCTGCATCAGCGGTCAGGAGACACAATCGCCGAGCGCCGCTCAACGACGGATGCCAGTCTCCGCCTTCCTCATCCTGAGGTGCGAGCGAAGCGAGCCTCGAACGACGAACTTCCGTGATGCCGAGCAGCGTCTATCCGCCCGATCCTAAAGTGACAGCCCCGGACTGACAGCCTCCCCATGCCACCCGTCCTCGAAACGCGAGACCTGACGATCCGGTTCGGCGGCCATGTCGCCGTGGACAGCGTCTCCTGCGCCTTCCATGCCGGCACGCTCACCGCCATCGTCGGGCCGAACGGGGCGGGGAAGACCACCTATTTCAACCTGATGTCCGGCCAGCTCAACGCCACCGCCGGCACGACGCTGCTGGACGGCGACGACATTTCCGCGCTCGGCGCGGCCGGGCGGGCGCAGCGCGGCATCGGCCGCGCCTTCCAGATCACCAACCTCTTCCCGAACCTGACGGTGGCGGAGAATGTCCGCCTCGCGGTGCAGGCGCGCGGCAAGGCCGCCGCGAGCCTCTTCTCGCTCTGGTCGCGGCACCGCGACTGGATCGACAAGGCCGACCACTATCTCGAACAGGTGAACCTCGCCGGCGTGCGCGACACCGTCGCCGCTGCCCTGCCGCATGGCGACAAGCGCAAGCTGGAGGTCGCGATCATGATGGCGCTGGAACCGCGCGTCTTCATGTTCGACGAGCCGACCGCCGGCATGTCGGTGGACGAGGTGCCGGTGATCCTCGACCTGATCCAGAAGCTGAAGGACGAGGGGACCAAGACGATCCTGCTGGTCGAGCACAAGATGGACGTGGTGCGCTCGCTCGCCGACCGCATCGTGGTGCTCCATAACGGCCGTCTGGTCGCGGATGGCGAGCCGGCGGCGGTGATCGCCTCGCCCGTCGTGCAGGAGGCCTATCTCGGCCAGGCGCCGAAGGCGGAGGCGGTTCATGTCTGAGACGCTGCTCAGCCTTCAGGGCGTCCACACCCATATCGGCCAGTACCATATCCTTCAGGGCGTCGATCTCGCTCTGCCGAAGGAGGGCATGACCGTGCTGCTCGGCCGCAACGGCGCGGGCAAGACCACGACGCTGCGCACCATCATGGGACTGTGGCAGCCCTCGAAAGGCACGATCACCTTTGACGGCCGATCGATCGGCGGCATGCCGACGCCGGACATCGCGCAAAGCGGCATCGCCTATGTGCCTGAAACCATGGCGGTCTTCGCCGACCTGACGGTTGCCGAGAACATGACGCTGGCGGCGCGCTCCGGCCCTGTCGATCAGGCCCGGCTCGACTGGATCTTCGGCCTGTTCCCGGCACTGAAGAAGTTCTGGCAGCTGCCGGCCGGCGTCCTGTCCGGCGGACAGAAGCAGATGCTGGCGATCGCACGCGCCATTGCCGAGCCGCGGCGGCTGATCCTCATCGACGAGCCGACCAAGGGCATTGCGCCGGCCATCATCGAGGCGATGATCACGGCCTTTTCCGAGCTGAAGCGCGAGACGACGATCCTGCTGGTCGAGCAGAATTTCCGGTTCGCGGCGAGCCTCGGCGACCATGTCGCGGTGATGGATGACGGCCGCATCGTCCATCGCGGCGCGATGGCGGACCTTGCCCGCGACGAGACCCTGCAGCAGCGGCTGCTCGGCCTGTCGCTCGACGCGCATCAGTGAGGACGACGCGATGACCGTTGCGACGAGCACCACACCTGCCGCCGACACCCTGCCGACGGTGCGGGCCGACTATCTGCCGATCCTGCTGCCCATCGTGCTGGCCGCGGCGGCGCTGCCCTTCATCGGCAATCCCGTGACCTGGGTGACGCTGACGGTGGCTGCGCTCGCCATGGGCATGATGATCTTCGTCATCGCCTCCGGCCTCACCCTGGTCTTCGGCCTGATGGACGTGCTCAATTTCGGCCACGGCGCCTTCATCGCTGTCGGCGCCTATATCGCGCTGTCGGTGCTGGGACTGCTGTCCGGCTGGGTGCAGGCGGATTCGCTTGCCTGGAACCTGATCGCTCTCGGCCTTGCCGTCACGGTGGCCATGGCCGGAACGGGCCTGATCGGCTGGGCTTTCGAGCGGGTCATCGTCAAGCCGGTCTATGGCCAGCACCTCAAGCAGATCCTGATCACGATGGGCGGCCTGATCGTCGCCGAGCAGCTCATCCATGTCATCTGGGGCGGCGACCAGAAGGCCATGGCGCTGCCGACCGCCTTGCGCGGCGCGGTCGTGGTCGGCGACTTCGCCGTGGAGAAGTTCCGCATCCTCGCCGTGATCGTCGGCCTCGTCGTCTTCGCCGCGATGATGCTGGTGCTGAACCGCACGAAGATCGGCCTGCTGATCCGCGCGGGCGTCGAGAACTCCGAAATGGTCGAGGCGCTCGGCTACCGCATCCGCCGACTGTTCGTCGGCGTCTTCGTCGCGGGTTCGGCTCTGGCCGGGCTCGGCGGCGTGATGTGGGCGCTCTATCGGGAGACTCTGACGGCGGCGATCGGCGGCGACATCATGGTCCTCGTCTTCATCGTCATCATCATCGGCGGTCTCGGCTCGGTCGGCGGCTGTTTCCTCGGCGCCATGCTCGTCGCGATGATGGCGAACTACACGGCCTTCCTCGCGCCGAAGATCGCGCTCGCCTCCAACATCCTGCTGATGGTCGCGATCCTGATGTGGCGGCCGCAGGGCCTCTATCCCGTCGCCAAGCGGTGAGGGCGCAACGATGCTGAACAGCCTTCTTTCCGGCGATTATCCGAAGAGCCGCATCCTGACGGCGGTGCTCGTCGCCATCCTCGTCGGCCTCGCTTTCGCGCCGTTCCTGTTCCCCGGCGCGGCGGCGATCAACACCGCCGCGAAGATCTGCATCTTCATCGTGCTGGTCGCGAGCTACGACCTGCTGCTCGGCTATACCGGCATCGTCTCCTTCGCCCACACCATGTTCTTCGGCATCGGCGGCTATGGCGTCGGCCTCGGGCTCTACGCATTCGGCGCGACCTGGGGCGTCATGGCGCTCGGCATCCTCATCGCGCTCATGGTCGCCGTCGTGCTGGCCTTCCTGATCGGGCTCCTGTCGCTGCGCGTGCGGGCGATCTTCTACGCCATGATCACGCTGGCGGTCGCCTCGGCCTTCCTGATCCTCGCCACGCAGTTCTCGGAATATACCGGCGGCGAGGACGGGCGCTCCTTCTCCGTCCCGCCGGTGCTGCGGCCGGGCTTCCGGCTGATCGAGACGCCGATCTTCGGCGTGACGATCAACGGCCGCATCCTCGCCTACTACCTCGTCTTTGTCGCGGCGCTGGTGCTGTTCCTGCTGGCGCTGCGCGTCGTGAACTCGCCATTCGGGCGCGTGCTGCAGGCGATCCGCGAGAACGACATGCGCGCCGAGGCGCTCGGCTATCGCGTCGTCTACTATCGGACGGTGGCGAACTGCCTCGCGGCCGCCATGGCGGTGCTCGCCGGTGCGATGAGCGCCATCTGGCTGCGCTATACCGGCCCGGACACCACGCTGTCCTTCGCCATCATGCTGGACATCCTGCTCATGGTGGTGATTGGCGGCATGGGCACGATGTACGGGGCGGTGGTCGGCGCGACGCTGTTCATCGTGGCGCAGAACTACCTGCAGAAACTGATGGGCACGGCGTCCGCCGCGACCGAGGGCATTCCGCTGCTGCCGAAGCTCCTGCACCCGGACCGGTGGCTCCTGCTGCTTGGTGTGCTCTTCGTGCTCAGCGTCTATTTCTTCCCCACCGGTATCGTGGGACGGTTGCGAGCCGGCAAACGGTAACCCGTTAGAGACACTCGCATTTTCTGCGATTCATCGGAACCTCTGTCGCGCTGTCCGGTTGTTCAGGCAGTGGATTGCACAGGAGGATTTGCGATGAACTGGGACCGTGTCGAAGGCAACTGGAAGCAGCTCAAGGGCAACGTCAAGGAGCAGTGGGGCAAGCTGACGGACGATGATCTCGACGTCATCGCCGGCCGCCGCGACCAGCTGGAAGGCAAGCTCCAGGAACGCTACGGCTACGCCAAGGATCAGGCCAAGACCGAGATCGATTCCTGGTACAACAGCCGCAACTGGCTGTCGTAAGGCCATCACCACCTGATATCGTGGAAGCGGGGACTTTACGGCGTCTGCAGCCGCCTCCCCACAAGGCTCGTCCGGTTCGCCGGGCGGGCCTTTCTTCGTGGCGCGACCGCCCGTGCAACGCGCCGGCCCTGTTGCCGAGGTTCTTCAGCCGCTTTCAGGGAGCCGCGCGGATTGTGCGCCAAGCGCTGATTCCGTCAGCATTTTCGATATTCAACACGCTTTCGTTAACTCATCCGGGTGTTGCCGGACGAGATCGCGCTTGACGATTTTCTGATAAGTGATAAATTTCCAAAATCATCAGTCATCAAGAGTCAGGCTTCAGCCGCACATCCGATCATGACCCTCAAGACCCGCCTCACCGCCGACGAAACCCGCGAACGCATCCTCGAAGCCGCCGAGGAGCATTTCCGCAGGATCGGCTACGGCAAGACGGCGGTCGCGGACATTGCCGGCACGCTCGGCATGAGCCCGGCCAATGTCTACCGGTTCTTTCCGTCGAAATCGGCGATCTGCGAGGAGATCGCGCGGCGGCTGCTGGAAGCCTGCCACGACCTTCTCCGGGACATCGTTGCCGAGAAGAAGGTGCCGGCTTCCGAGCGCCTCGCGCGGATGACTATTACCATCCACCAGTTCAACAAGTCGCAGATGTTCGACGAGAAGCGCCTCCACGACATGGTCGAGGCGGCGATCACGGAGAACTGGCACGTCATCAAGGCCCATCTGGAAACGCTTGTCGCGCTGTTCGCCGAAGTCATCCAGGACGGCATGACCGCGGGTGAGTTCGTCGTCCGCGATCCGGTCGAGGCCGCCTGGTCGTTCAAGCAGAGCCACGTCACCGTCTTCCATCCCTCGCTGATCGCGCAGTGCGCCACGCTGTTCGACCTCGACGAGCAGACCCGCCGCCTGACCCAGTTTGCCATTCGCGCCCTGAAAGTCTGAGGACAGTTCCATGTCGTCCAGCGTCTTTCGTTCCCCGTCTCCTGCCATCCGCTCTGTTGCCCTCGTCTCGCTGCTGGCCCTCGGCCTTGCCGCCTGCACCGACGGCAATGCCCGCACCGAGGCCAAGCCCGAAGAGGCCGCCCGCGCCGTGGTCGTCGAAACGGTCGTCTATGCGCCACGCAGCCGCGAACGCAGCTTCGTCGGCACCGTGCGCCCGCGCATCGAGAGCGATCTCGGCTTCCGTGTCGCCGGCAAGATCGCCGAGCGCCTCGTGCAGCAGGGCGAGCGCATCTCTCGCGGTCAGCCGCTGGCCCGGCTCGATGCCGCCGACCTCACCCTCCAGCGCGAGCAGGCCGAGGCTGAACTCACCGCGGCGCAGGTGAACCTCACCTCCTCCCTCGCACAGGACAAGCGGACGCAGGACCTGCGCACCGCCGGCTGGGCGACGCAGGCGACGCTCGACAGCCAGCTCGCCCGCTCCGCCGATGCCCGCGGCCGGCTCGACCGCGCCAAGCGCGCCCTCGACCTCGCCGACAACCAGCTCGCCTATGCGACCCTCGTCGCCGATGCCGATGGCGTCGTGACGGCGACCATGGCCGAGCCCGGCCAGGTGGTCGCGGCCGGCACGCCGGTCGTCCGCCTCGCCCGCTCGGGCGAGCGCGAGGCTGTCGTCGCGATCCCGGAAGCACTGATCGAGCATGTGCGCACCGGCCAGGCGACCGTCTCGCTCTGGTCGAATGCCGGCAAGACCTACCGCGCGGCCTTGCGCGAATTCGCCGCCTCGGCGGATACGGCGACCCGGACTTTCCAGGCCCGCTTCACCATTCAGGACGCCGATGACGGCGTCGTCATAGGTATGACGGCGACCGTCGCGGTCGGCGAGCCCGCGTCCGCCCGCGTGGCTCGCCTCCCCATCTCCGCGCTCTATTCGGAAGGGCGCGGCCCCTCGGTCTTCGTGGTCGACACGGCGACAGGCAAGCTGGCGCTGAAGCCGGTGACGGTCGCCGGCTATGACGGCCGCGAGGTGCTCATCTCCGAGGGCATCGCCGAGGGCGACAAGGTCGTCGCGCTCGGCGTCCACAAGCTCGACGAGAGTCAGCGCGTTCGCGTCGTCGCCAGCCGCTGACCGGCATTCCGGGCGCGCCGCCGGCGCGCCTTCCATTTCCCATTCGCATGAACCGCCGTCCCTCTCGCGGAGCGAGCCCCCATGTCTTCCGGACACAATTCCTCCGCCGCACACGACAGCCACGATCCGAATCTCGTGCGTAACAACTGGTCGCACTGGGCGGTGACCCACCCCGCGCTGGTGCTGTTCATGATCCTCGCGCTGGTCGCGGGCGGCGCCTATTCGTTCATGCGGCTCGGGCGTGCGGAAGATCCGGCCTTCACCATCAAGGTGGCGATCGTCACCGCGATCTGGCCGGGCGCGACCGCCCGCGAGATGCAGGACCAGGTCGCCGAGCGGATCGAGAAGAAGCTTCAAGAACTGCCCTGGTTCGAGCGGGTGCAGACCTATACCAAGCCCGGCTTCACGGCCATGCAGGTGTCGTTCCGCGACCAGACGCCGGCGCGCGACGTGCCGCAGCTCTTCTACCAGCTGCGCAAGAAGCTGGACGACATCCGCGCCGATCTGCCGGCCGGCCTCATCGGCCCGAATGTCAACGACGAATATGGCGACGTCGATTCCGTGCTGTTCACGCTGACCGGGGACGGGGCCTCCTATGCCGACCTGAAGCGCTATGCCGAAGCTCTCAAGAGCCGCATGCTGCGCGTGCCGAGCGTCACCAAGGTCAATATTTACGGCGCGCAGGACGAGCGCATCTTCGTCGAGTTCAGCCACGCCAAGCTCGCGACGCTCGGTGTGCCGGCATCGGCCATCTTCGACAGCCTCCAGCGCCAGAACGCGGTCGTGCCGGCAGGCACGATCGACACCGGCGCCAACCGCGTGCCGCTGCGCGTGACCGGCGCGCTGGACGGCGTCGCCGCCGTCGCCGCGACGCCGGTCGAGGTCAACGGCCGCATCTTCCGGCTGGGCGACATCGCGACGGTGACGCGCGGCTTCGTCGATCCGCCGACCTATCTCATCCGCCAGGAAGGCGAGCAGGCCGTGCTGATCGGCGTCGTCATGCAGAGGGGCGGCAACATCTCGCAGCTCGGCCACGATCTCGCTGCCGCCCGCGAAGAGTTCCGGCAGCAGCTGCCGGCGGGCATCGAGCTCGGCCAGATCGCCGATCAGCCACACGTGGTCGAGAAGGCGATCTCCGAGTTCATCAAGGTGTTCCTGGAGGCGCTGGCCATCGTGCTGTTCGTCTCCTTCGTCTCGCTCGGCTGGCGCACCGGCATCATCGTGGCGCTGTCGGTGCCGCTGGTGCTGGCAGTCATTTTCATCGCCATGTTCGCGCTCGGCATCGACCTGCACCGCATCTCGCTCGGCGCCCTGATCATCGCCCTCGGCCTGCTCGTGGACGATGCGATCATCGCCGTGGAGATGATGGTGGTGAAGATGGAGCAGGGCTGGGACCGCCTGTCGGCCGCCGCCTATGCCTGGACCTCGACGGCCTTCCCGATGCTGACCGGCACTCTCGTCACCGCCATCGGCTTCCTGCCCGTCGGCCTCGCCAATTCCGGAGTCGGCGAGTACACCGGATCGATCTTCTGGGTCGTCGGCATTGCGCTGATCGTCTCATGGTTCGTGGCGGTGATCTTCACGCCCTATCTCGGCGCGAAGCTGCTGCCGGACTTCCACGCCATCGAGGAGCGCAAGTACCAGCGCCGGCTCGCGCGCGCCGTGAAGCGCGGCAAGCCGCTGCCGGAGAAGCCGGACCATTCCAATCCGCACGCCATCTACGAGACGCGCAGCTACAACGCGCTGCGCCGGATCGTCGGCTGGTGCGTCGATCACAAGTTCCTGGTGGTGGGCGCTACCGTTCTGCTGTTCGCCACCTCCATCGTCGCCTTCGGCCGGGTGCAGCAGCAGTTCTTCCCGGTTTCCGAGCGCACCGAGCTGTTCTTCCAGATGCGCCTGCCGCAGGGCACGGCCATTACCGCTTCGCTGGAGACGGCCAAGCGCGCCGAAGCCATGCTGAAGGGCGACGCCGATGTCGGGACCTTCACGACCTATGTCGGGCAGGGTTCGCCCCGCTTCTGGCTCGGCCTCAACCCGCAGCTGCCGGACGAATCCTTCGCCGAAATCGTCATCCAGGCGAAGACGCTCGACGGGCGCGAGCGCCTCAAGTCGCGGCTGGAGCGTGAGGTCGCCGCCGGCGCTCTCTCGGAGGCGCGGGTGCGCGTCGACCGCTTCAATTTCGGCCCGCCGGTCGGTTTCCCCGTGCAGTTCCGCGTCATCGGCCCCGAGCCGCAGCTCGTCCGCGAGACGGCGGTGAAGGTGCGCGAGATCATGCGCGCCAACCCCAGCGCCCGCGACCCCCATCTGGACTGGAACGAACAGTCGCCCTCCGTGCGCCTCGTGGTCGACCAGGACCGCGCCCGTTCGCTCGGCCTCAACGTGCAGGACGTCGCGCAGACCCTGCAGACGCTGCTGTCGGGTGCAACCGTGACGACCGTCCGCGACGGCATCGAGAAGGTCGACATCGTCGCCCGCGCGGTTCCGAACGAGCGCGTCGATCTCGGCCGCATCGGCGACCTGACCATCGTCGCCCGCGGCGGCGTGCCGGTGCCGCTGGCGCAGGTCGCGCGCATCGAGTTCCGGCAGGAGGACCCGATCCTCTGGCGGCGCAACCGCGACCTGACCATGACGGTGCGCGCCGACGTGGTGGACGGCGTCCAGCCGCCGGTGGTCAGCGCGCAGGTGCAGGAGGCTCTGAAGGGCCTCATCGCCACCCTGCCGCCGTCCATGCGCATCGAGCAGGGTGGTGCGGTCGAGGAATCGGCCAAGGCCAATGCCTCCATCTTCGTGCTGTTCCCGATCATGCTGCTCGGCATGCTGACCGTGCTGATGATCCAGCTCCAGTCCTTCTCGCGGCTGGCGCTGGTCTTCCTCACCGCGCCGCTCGGCATTGTCGGCGCGGCCTTCGCGCTGAACCTCCTGAACGCGCCGTTCGGATTCGTCGCGCTGCTGGGGCTCATCGCGCTCGCCGGCATGATCATGCGCAACACGGTCATCCTGGTGCAGCAGATCGACGAGGAGGTGGCTGCCGGCTACTCGCTGCACGACGCCATCATCGAGGCGACCGTGCGCCGCTCGCGCCCGGTGGTTCTCACCGCGCTCGCCGCCATACTCGCCATGATCCCGCTGGCGCGCTCGCTGTTCTGGGGGCCGATGGCCATCACGATCGGCGGCGGCCTTGCCGGCGCGACGATCCTGACGCTGTTGTTCCTGCCCGCGCTCTACGCGGTCTGGTTCCGCGTCAAGCCGTCGCACAAGCAGCCGAAGCAGGAGGCGACGAACACCGAGGAACCCGCGCCCGCGCTGCCTCTGGCGGCCGAGTGAGGCGTTGGGCAGAAAGCCGGCATTCACCTGTCGTTCATGCCCTTGCCCCGACTTTGCGGCCGTGGGGTTGAACGACAGGAGGATGATGAATGAATCGTAGGATGCTTTTCACCGCGCTGGCAGGAATTGCAGCAGTGCCGGCCTTCGCCGCCGCCGCTTCGGCTGCCCCCGCCCTTGAGCCGCTTGCGGTTCCCGCCGAAATGCAGCGCCGGCGCGTGGTCGTGGTTCGCCGCCGTCCGCCGCGGCGCCGTGTTGTGGTGGTCCGTCGCCCGCGCCCGGCCGTGGTGATCCGCCGGCCCCGCCGCGTCTGCGTACGCCGCGCGGGCGTGCTCGTCTGCCGCTGACCGGCAGCGTCTTAATCAGCATCGAATGCCCGGTCTCGTGCCGGGCATTTTCGTTTCTCAGGGCGCGAAGATCAGGAACACATAGGTCGCGAACAGGACCAGATGGACGACGCCGGGCAGGATGTTGGTGCGGCCGCCGCCGAAGGTGACGAGGCTGACGCCGAACGTCAGGACCAGCAGCACGATGTCGCGCGTCTCGAGGCCGAGGTTGAGCGGCTGGTTGAGGACGATGGCCACGGCGCAGACAGCCGGGATCGTCAGGCCGATGGTGGCCAGCGACGAGCCGAGCGCGAGATTGATGCTCTTCTGCAGCTCGTTGCGCTTGGCAGCGCGCAATGCCGCAAGGCTTTCCGGAAACAGCACCATCACCGCGACGAGAAGGCCGATAATGCCGATCGGCGCGCCGACGACCGCGACGCCGAGCTTCACGGTTTCCGCGAAGTGCTTGGCCAGCAGCACGACGCCGACCAGCGCCGCGACGAGCAGGACCACGCTGACCGCGACCTCCCGGTCGCTCGGCACATGGGCGTGCTCGTCGGCCGTGGACATGCCGTCGTCCGACAGGAAGTAGTCGCGATGGCGCACCGTCTGCACGTAGAGGAAAATGCCATAGAGGACGATGGTCACGACCGCGACGAAGATGAGCTGGCTAACGTTGAAGGCGGCGCCCGGCGCGCTGACCGTGTAGTTCGGCAGGATCAGCGTCAGCGTTGCGAGCGGCATGAGCACCACGAGATAGGCCCTGGCGCCGGAGATGTGGAAGCCCTGCTCGCCGTATTTGAGTCCGCCCATGATGATGCAGAGGCCGACGAGGCCGTTGCAGACCACCATGATGACGCCGAGGATCGTGTCGCGGGCGAGGGTGGGTGAGCCGTCACCGGCAAGCATGATCGAGATGATCAGCGCGACCTCGATGACCATGACCGCGATGGTCAGGACCAGCGTGCCGTAGGGCTCGCCGGTGCGGTGGGCGACGACATCGGCATGATGGACAGCAGCGAAGACCGCCGCGCCCAGCACCGCGAATTCCACGATGGGCCAGACGGTGCCTGAGCCCGGAATAGCCCTGATCAGGTCTGGAAAGGTCGTCGCCACGATGGCGACGACCAGCGCGATGACGGGCGTTATGAATGCGGTCGGGTGGCGGCTCGCCGGCATACGGTCATGGTCCAGTTTCTGAGTATGGTTCTTCGTTCTGGACAGTCAGGCACGCCAGATCAACCCTGAATGGGCAACGCAGGAGACAGCAATAGGGTGCCATCGTGCGGCGCGTTGCCGCGCCGTCAGGTCTCCAGTGCGGCGCGAATGGCGGTGATGTCGGCAAGCGAGGGCAGGCTTGCCTCGTTGCCGAGATGCTGGATCGAATGGGCCGAGGCTGCGCGCGCGAAGCGGAAATGCTCCTCCCACGGCGCGCCCGGCTGGGACAGGTATGAATAGCAGTAGGCGCCGTGGAAGATGTCGCCGGCGCCGTTGGTGTCGACGACGCGGGCGCGCGGCACTTTCAGCGCCGCCATCTCGCGCTTCTCTCCGCTCTTCTCGATCCAGACAATGCCGCGCTCGCCGAGCGTGACCGCGCCGACCGTGCAGCCGCGCGCATGGAGGTAGGTCAGCATCTCGTTGGGGGTGAGCTCCATCTGCTCGCAGAGGCGCTCGGCGACCACCGCGATGTCGATGAACTCGAGCAGTTCATGGGTGTTGGAGCGCAGGCCGCCGCCGTCGAGCGAGGTGACGATGCCCTTCTCGCGGCAGGCCTTGGCATAGGCGATGGCGGCGTCCGCCTGATGGCCGTCGAGGTGGAGCAGGCGGCAGCCGTCGAGATTCAGCGTCGGAAAGGGGTGCAGGTAGTTGTCGTCGCGGGCGCGCAGGATGGCGCGCTTGCCGTTGTTCGGGATGACGAAGGACAGCGACGAGCGCTTCACCGGCCGGGGATGGACGAAGACGCCATAGCGCGCGGCCATGTCGGTGAACATGCGGCCGAGCCAGTCGCCGGCAAGCGAGGTGAGGAGGTCCGGCGCGATGCCGAGCTTGGAGCAGGCGAAGGCGGCGGTCACCGCATTGCCGCCGAAGGACACGGCGTAATCCCTGGCCACCGCCTTGTCGTCGCCGGTCGGAATCTCGTCCGCCAGCAGCGTCACGTCGATATAGGTCTGGCCGATGAAGAGCGCTTCCATGCCGATAGAGTGGGGGAGGGGGCGCGAGGTGTCCACCCGCGGCCGGGTTCCCGGCCGGCAGGGTTTCGCGAGGCGCGGGGCTTCGCGTCAGACGAAATCGGCGCGCATGGGCGTGAAGGCGTCGAGCAGTTCGCCCGCCTCCAGGCAGACGACGCCGTGCGTCACGCCGGTCGGCACGATGTAGCAGTCGCCCGTCCTGATGATCGACGTGCGGTCGCCGATGGTCATCTCGAAACTGCCGGACAGGACCATGGTGGACTGGATGTGCGGATGGCTGTGGAGGGCGCCGACGCCGCCCTTCTCGAAGGCGACGCGGACCAGCATCAGGCTCTCGTCCCAGGTCAGGATCTTGCGCTTCACGCCGCCGCCGAGATCGGTCCAGGGCGCGTCGCGGTCATGCAGGAAGATGTCGGTGCCGCGGATTGCGGAGGTCATTTCAAGTCTCCGACATTGACCATGTCCATGTCCGTATAGTCCTGGTTGTCGCCGCCCATGGCCCAGATGAACGAATAGGCCGAGGTGCCGCAGCCGGAATGGATCGACCATGGCGGCGAGATGATCGCCTGTTCGTTGGCGACGATCAGGTGGCGCGTCTCCTGCGGCTCGCCCATCAGGTGGACGATGCGCGCCTCGGCCGGCAGGTCGAAATAGAGATAGGCCTCGCAGCGCCGGTCGTGAACGTGGGCCGGCATGGTGTTCCAGATATTGCCGGGCTTCAGCGTCGTCAGGCCCATGACAAGCTGGCAGGTCTCGACCAGTCCGGGGAGGATGTACTGGCGCACCGTGCGCAGGTTGGCCTGTTCCTGGCTGCCGGGGTTGATCGCCTTCGCGTCGGCCTCGCCGACCAGCACCGTCTTGTGGCGTGCGTGGGCGGGCGTCGAGAACAGGTAGAACTTCGGCGGGTTCTCGGGATCGTCGGCGTGGAACGTCACGTCCACCGTGCCCATGGCGACATAGAGCATGTCGCGCAGCTTCACCTGGAAGCTCTCGCCATCGCAGACGACGCGGCCGGGCCCGCCAATATTGCACACGCCGAGTTCGCGGCGGGTGAGGAACGCCGGCTGACCGATGGTCGCCTTGTCCGTTTCGAGCTTGAGCTCTTTGCCGACCGGCATGGCTCCGCCGACCACGATGCGGTCGACATGGCTGTAGGTCAGTTCGATCGCATCGGCTCGGAACAGCGTCTCGATAAGGAAATGCGCGCGCAGGGCGGCGGTGTCGTAGTGGCGGACGGCCTCGGGATGCGAGGGATGTCGGACGGCGATGGTCATGGCGGAACCCGGTCTCAAGCGGCGGATCAGTGAACTGGTCTTCAGTGGAAGAGCTTCGGCAGCCAGAGGGAGAAGGCCGGAACGTAGGTGACGAGCAGCAGCACGGCGACGGAGGCGCCATAGAAGGGCCAGATCGTCTTCATGCTCTCCCCGATCGAGATTTTGCCGATGGCGCAGGCGACGAACTGGACCGACCCGACGGGCGGGGTGTTGAGGCCGATGCCGGCATTCAGGATCAGGATCACTCCGAAATGGATGGGGTCGACGCCGAAGGCCTTCACCACCGGCAGCAGGATCGGGGTGAGGATGATGATCATCGGCGCCATGTCCATGAAGGTGCCGAGGAAGATCAGGATGACGTTGATCAGCAGCAGCATCATGATGGGATCGTTGGTGATGCTCTTCATGAAGGCGACCGTCTGGGCCGGCACCTGCAGAAAGGCCATCAGCCAGCCGAAGGCCGCGGCCGTGCCGATGACCAGCAGCACCATGGCGGTGGTGCGCACCGCGCCCGAGGTCGCCTCGAGAAAGGCCTCCCATGACAGCTGCCGGTAGACGAAAACCGTGACCAGCAGCGCATAGACCACGGCGACGCAGGAGCTTTCGGTTGCTGTGAAGACACCGGAGCGGACGCCGCCGAAGATGATGCCGATCAGCAAGAGGCCGGGCAGCGCGACGACCAGCGTGCGGACCACCATCAGCCAGCCGGGGAATGCCTCGGCCGGATAGCCGCGGCGGCGCGCGACGAAATAGGCCGCCACCATCAGCGCTGCGGCGAGCATCAGGCCCGGCACAATGCCGGCCGTGAACAGGTCGGCGATCGAGAGGTTTCCGCCGGCCGCAAGCGAATAGATGATCATGTTGTGCGAGGGCGGCACCAGCAGCGCGATGATCGCGGCATTGGCCGTGACGTTCACCGCATAGTCGGCGTCATAGCCGCGCTTCTTCATCTGCGGGATCATCAACCCGCCGACGGCGGAAGCATCCGCCACGGCCGAGCCGGATATCCCGCCGAACAACGTCGCCGTCACGACGTTCACCTGCCCGAGGCCGCCGCGGATATGGCCGACCAGCGAGGCGGCGAACGAGATCAGCCGTTCCGCGATGCCGCCGCGGATCATCAGGTCGCCCGAATAGATGAAGAACGGGATCGCCATCATGGCGAAGGCGTTCATGCCCGAGTTCATCTGCTGGAAGACGACCACGGCCGGCACGTCCATGTAGAAGACCGTCGCCAGCGAGGCGATGCCCAGACAGAAGGCGATCGGCATGCCGATCAGCAGAAGCACTGCGAACGTGCCGAAGAGGATCGCGAGTTCCATCGTCAGATCTCGCCCGTGCCGTGGTCGAGCGATGCCGTATCGTCGGTGCCGGTGAGGATCATCAGCAGCCGCTCGACCGAGAACAGGGCAACCAGCGCACCGCCGGCGGCAATCGGCACATAGTCCCACCCCTGGCTGATGCCGAGCATCGGCGTGAGACTGCTCCAGGTGCCTGCTGCAAGCTGGGTGCCATAGACGACCATGGCGACGCCGAAGCCGACCAGCAGCGCTTCGGTGACCAGTTTCATCGCAAGACGCAGCGGCGGGGGAGCGGCGGCGAGGCCGATCTCGAAGCCGATGTGGCTGCGCTCCCGGACGCCGACCGCCGAGCCCAGCAGGATGAACCACGACATCAGCAACAGCACCGCCGGCTCGGTCCAGGTCGGCGTGTCGTTGAAGACGTAGCGCCCGACAATGCTCCAGAACACCAGGACGGTCATGGCGACCACGCCGGCGCCGGCGAGAAGGAGGGCGGCCCGGCTGATCCAGCCGGCGACGGGATCGAGGAGTTTCAGGACGGAAACCATGCGATTGTGAACCCGACGTGGCTCGCAGAGCGGGTGGGCGAAACGCCTGCCGCGAAGCTCCGCGGCAGGCCGGATCGGGCGGGTAGGGGTGTCAGGTCGTCGCCTGGATGCGGGCGACGAGGTCCTTCATCGGAGCCGATGTGACGAAGCGGTCGTAAACCGGCTTCATCGCGTCGATGAAGGGCTGCTTCTCGACGGTGTTGATCTGCGCGCCGCCGGCGCGGACCTTGGCCTCTGACGCCTTCTCGCGGGCGTCCCAGAGTTCGCGCATCTTCGCCACCGATTCCTTGGCGGCCGCGCGGATCAGCGCCTGGTCGGCGGCATTGAACCTGTCGAAGGAGCGCTTCGACATGACCAGCACCTCAGGGCTGAGCGAATGCTCGGTCAGCGAGTAGAACTTCGAGACCTCGAAGTGCCGCGTCGACTCGTAGCTCGGCCAGTTGTTCTCCGCGCCGTCGATGACGCCGGTCTGGAGGCTCGTATAGACTTCGCCGAAGGGCATGGGCGTGGCATTGGCGCCGAGCGCCTGGACGAGGGCGACGAACATGTCGGACTGCTGGACGCGGATCTTCATGCCGCGCATGTCGGCCGGCGTGTTGATCGCCCGCTTGGAGTTGTAGAACGAGCGCGAGCCGGAATCGTAGAAAGCGAGCCCGACGAGGTTGTGCGGCGTGAAGTCGTTGAGGATGGAGTCGCCAATCGGACCGTCCATCACTTTCCGCATGTGAGCGACCGACCGGAAGATGAACGGCAGCGAGGGCACGTTGGTCGAGGCGATCAGGTTGTTGAACGGGGCCATGTTGATGCGGTTCATGTCGATGACGCCGAACCGCGTCTGGTCGATCGTGTCGCGCTCCTGGCCGAGCTGGGCGGAGTGGAAGACGTTGATCTTGACGCGCCCCTGGGTCCGCTGCTCAAGGAGCTGGCCCATGAACTTCACCGCGTCGATGGTCGGATAGCCGTCGGGGTGGATGTCGGTGGAACGCAGGGTGATCGCGGCCTGCCCGAAAGCCGGGCCGACGATGGCGGGCGCGGCGACGAGCGCGCCGGCCGTGGACAGAAGAGAACGGCGAGTGAGCATCTGGGTATCCTCCCGGTCGAAACGACGGTTCCTCTTGCTGGCGGGAACCTTGAGGTCGGAGCCTTGCGACAAGGTGTGGCTTCCTGACCGGAAATCAGTCTAGTATGCACTTGTATGGAAGTTCAAGAGGCTGTGACGATGGACGTTGATTTCTCGCCTCGCACTGATGCCCGCCCGCCGGAAAGCGCGGCGGCGCGCGTCGAGCGGGCCTTGCGCGAGAAGATCATCGACCTGACCATCCGGCCCGGCGAGCGCCTGTCGGAGTCCGAGATCGCCGAGCGCTTCTCGGTGTCGCGCCAGCCGGTGCGCGAGGCCTTCATCGCGCTGATGCGGCAGGGCCTGGTGGATGTGCAACCGCAGCGCGGCACGGTGGTTGTGAAACTCTCTGTCCGGCGGATGCTGGATGCGCGCTTCATCCGCGAGGCGATCGAGGTGGCGATCGTCAGGCGCGCCTGCGAGCGCTTCGACCCGCATTACCGCGACCGGGCACTGGCGCTGATCGAGGCACAGGCTCAAGCCGCCGCGGCCGGCGACCATCGCGGGTTCCAGCAGCTCGACAGCCTGTTCCATGTCGCGCTCGCGGAAGGCGCTGGCTGCGCGGAAGCGTGGAACGCCGTCGAGATGCAGAAGGCGCATATGGACCGGGTCTGCGCGCTGACGCTGCATGTGCCGGGCTCGGCGGAACCGCTGGTGGACCAGCATCGCGCCATCCTCGACGCCATCGACGACGGCGATGCCGAACGCGCGGTGGCGGCGATGAGCCACCACCTCAACGAGATCCTGAAGGCCGTGGCCGGGATCGAGCTGAAGTTCGCGGAGCTGTTCGAGTAGGCGCAAGCCGGGCTGCGTCCTCCACCTCTCCCCGGTGGGGAGAGGTCGGCGCGTCAGCGCCGGGAGAGGGGCTTGGCCCTATAGAATAGACGCTCTCCCCCTCTCCCGACCCTCGCTTGCGCTCGGATCGACCTCTCCCCGCCGGGGAGAGGTGTCGCTACGCGGTCGTTAGCGCCTTTTCCTAGCCCACCTCCTCCAGCGCCTTCTTGAGCCTGCGGAGGATCACGCCGCGCGCCCGGTCGTCGGCGGCTTTGTCGAGTACATCCTTGAGGTCGAGCAGGAAGGCGGCGGAATCGTTGTGCCAGTCCTGGCCCTTGGCGCGCTCCGGTTCGATCCGGCGCGGCGTCGCGGGCAGGACGAGCCGCACGACGCCGGGGGCGATCTCAATGATGTCGTCGAGGTGTGGCGCAACCACCTTCTCAGGGGTCACGACCTCCACCCCCACCACCGGCACGAAGGCCGCAATAGCGCGTTCCTCGGCATGAACGAGGGCGACGCCGCCGCGGATGGGCTGGCGCGCCTTCAGCCAGTCCAGCACCTCGGTTCGGTCGGCATGGCCGGAATAGCTGTCGATGGAGCGGATCTCAGCCTTCACCCTGACGGCATCGCCGTGGATCGTCACGGTCGGCGCGCCGTCCAGCAGGATGCGGCCGAGCGTGCCCTCGGCCTGATAGCCGACGAACAGGACCGTGGTGGACGACCGCCACAGATGGTTCTTCAGGTGATGGCGGATGCGGCCCGCCTCGGCCATGCCGCTGGCGGCGATGATGATGTGGAAGCCGCGGAAGCGGGCAAGCGACTTGCTCTGGTCGGCGCTTTCCGTGAAGCGCACGAAGGGCGAGTTGGTCAGCCGCGTCAGGGCGCCGCCTTCCTCCAACTCGCCGGCATGGGAGCGAAATACCTCGGTCGCCTTGATGGCGAGCGGCGAGTCCACGAAGACCGGCGAGCGCGGGATCGTGCCGTCCTCCATCAGGTCGAGCAGGTCGGTGAGGATTTCCTGCGTGCGCTCCACGGCGAAGCAGGGAACGAGCAGCGGCCCGCCGCGCTGCGCTGCCGCCCTTATTTCGCTGGCGAGCAGCGTGCGCCTGTCGGCGATGGTCGTGTCCGGCCGGTCGCGGTCGCCATAGGTCGCCTCGCAGACGACGAGATCGAGTCCCTGCGGCCCGTCGGGATCGGGGTGGAAGAGCTTGGCCTCCGGGCCGAGGTCACCGGACATGAGGATGCGGACCGGCTCGCCGCCGGCCTCCGCCACTTCGATCTCGATGGAGGCCGAGCCGAGGATATGGCCGGCATTCCACCAGCGCGCCCGGACGCCACCACCGAGGTCCAGCCAGGCGCCGTAATCGACCGGCCGGAACTGCGTCATGCAGAGGGCCGCGTCCTCGGCGGTGTAGATGGGTTCGACCGGCGGCTCGCCGCCGCGCGATCGGCGACGGTTGAGCTGCTCGACCTCCATCTCCTGGATATGCCCTGAGTCCGGCAGCATGATCGCGCAGAGTTCGATGGTGGATCGCGTCGCATGGATCGGGCCGTGGAAGCCCGCCTTGGTCAGCTTCGGCAGCAGGCCGGAATGGTCGATATGCGCGTGGGTCAGCAGCACGGCGTGCAGGCGGTCCGCCTCGTAGGGAAAGGGGCGATAATTCAGCTCCTTCAGCGTCTTCGAACCCTGGAACATGCCGCAATCGATCAGGATGCGCCGGCCGTTGGCCTCCAGCAGGTAGGAGGAGCCGGTGACGACATGGGCCGCGCCCAGGACATGCATGCGGACGGGCATGGGTCTGTCTCCTCGGGGTTCTGGTGTCAGGGCTGGACGAGCGGCCGGTCCGGCGCAATGCCTTCGGCCGTCGCGATCAGCTCCCAGATGGCTTCCGGCGTGTCGGCATAGGCGACGAGATCGAGGTCGCCGGGCGCGATCATCCCGGCCTCCAGGGTCGCGTCGAAATTGAACACCGAATGCCAGTAGGCGCTGTCGAACAGCACGACCGGCATGCGCCGCATCTTGCCGGTCTGGATCAGGGCGAGAATCTCGAACAGTTCGTCGAAGGTGCCGAAGCCGCCGGGGAACACCACCAGCGCGTTGGCGCGCATGGCGAGATGCATCTTCCGCATCGCGAAATAGTGGAACAGGAAGGTCAGGTCCGGCGTCGAATAGGCGTTCGGCTCCTGCTCGTGGGGCAGGCGGATGTTGAAACCGATGGACGGCGCGCCGGCCTCGGCCGCACCGCGGTTCGCCGCTTCCATCAGGCCGGGTCCGCCGCCGGTGGCGATGACGTTCTCGCGCGGGGCCGCGCCGGCGTTCAAGGCACCGCCATGGGTGGAGGCAAGGCGCCCGAACGCCCGCGCTGCGGCATACCATTGCGCGTGCCTGCCCGGGCCGTCCTCGCGCACCCGCGCGCTGCCGAACACAACGATGGTCGATCTGACGGACCAGCGGGCGAGGGCCTGCTCGGCCTTCTCGTATTCGAGCAGGAAGCGGACGCCGCGCTGCTCTTCGGCCAGCAGGAAGTCCTGATCGAGCGCGGGGAGCCGGAACGAGGGGGAAGCCATCTGGGCCTTGTTGGACCCTTGAAGCGGGGCGATGTCCTGCATGTCTGTCGCAATCTGCCTGTGGGCAATCGAATCTAGGCCGTGCGGGGGCGATCCGCCAGCCGCATCGGTTGCAGCGTGTTTCGGCGGCCTGCCATGCGTCGCCCACGGTCTGGTCGTCCCGACGCGATTGTGGTTCTGTGCCGGCCCTGTCGCGTCGGGCATCCAGGAACAGCCCGCAACGAAATGCGTTCGAGGAGGCGAGGCCCATGACCACCGTATTCCGCAACTTCATTGCCGGCGAATTCGTCTCGCCCGCCAAGGCGGCGCCGAACCTCAACCCGTCGAACACCAACGAGGTCGTCGGCGAATATGCTCAAGGTACGGTGGAGGACCTGAAGGCGGCCGTCGCGGCGGCGAAGGATGCTTTCCCGGCCTGGAGCCGCTCCAACCCGCAATTGCGCTACGACGTGCTGATGAAGGCCTCGAACGAGGTCATCGCGCGCAAGGAGGAACTCGGCGCGCTGCTCTCCCGCGAGGAGGGCAAGACCCTGCCGGAGGGCATCGGCGAGGTGGCCCGCGCCGGCCAGATCCTGTCCTTCTTCGCCGGCGAGGCGCTGCGCCTCAACGGCGAGCTGGTCAATTCGGTGCGTCCCGGCGTCGGCATCGAGATCACCCGCGAGGCGGTCGGCGTCGTCGGCATGATCACGCCTTGGAACTTCCCCATCGCGATCCCGGCCTGGAAGATCGCGCCGGCCCTCGCCTACGGCAACACCGTCGTCATCAAGCCGGCCGACCTCGTGCCGGGCTCGGCCTGGGCGCTGGTCGACATCCTCAACCGTGCCGGCCTGCCGAAGGGCGTGCTGAACATCGTCATGGGCCGCGGCTCGGTGGTCGGGCAGGCCATGCTGGAGCACCCGGACGTCGCCGCCATTTCCTTCACCGGCTCCGTCGCGACCGGCCGGCGCGTCGCCGCGGCCTGCGTCGCCGCGACGCCGATGAAGAAGGTACAGCTTGAAATGGGCGGCAAGAACCCGCTCGTCGTGCTGGACGATGCCGACCTGTCGGTGGCGGTCGAGTGCGCCGCCAACGGCGCCTTCTTCTCCACGGGGCAGCGCTGCACGGCCTCCTCGCGGCTGATCGTCACCGAGGGCATCCACGACAGGTTCGTCGATGCGCTGACCGAGCGCCTCAAGGGCCTTGTCGTCGACGACGCCTTGAAGTCCGGCACCCATATCGGCCCGGTGGTGGACGAGAGCCAGCTTGGCCAGGACGAGAAATACATCGCTATCGGCCGCGACGAAGGCGCCAAGCTGCACTGGGGCGGCGAGCGGCTGAACCGCGACAATCCCGGCTTCTATCTGCAGCCGGCCCTGTTCACCGAGGTAACGAACACGATGCGCATCGCGCGCGAAGAGATCTTCGGACCCGTGGCGGCCGTGGTGCGCGCGAAGAGCTATGACGAGGCGCTGACGATTGCCAACGACACCGAGTTCGGCCTGTCGTCGGGCATCTGCACGACCTCGCTGAAATATGCCTCGCATTTCAAGCGCAATTCCGAGGCCGGCATGGTCATGGTCAACCTGCCGACGGCGGGCGTCGACTATCACGTGCCGTTCGGCGGCCGGAAGGGGTCGAGCTACGGCCCGCGCGAGCAGGGCGCCTATGCCCGTGAGTTCTATACAACGGTCAAGACTGCCTACACGCTGGCGTGACGGTGCTGCGGCGCGCTCAGCGCGCCGCGCCATCATTCGGCAGGAACGGCTCCGGATCGGTTCCGAGCTGGCGGAAGCCCTTCTCCAGGCTTTCCATCAGGCGATTGCGGGTTTCGTCGTCATAGCGCCAGAGCGTCGCCGTGATCGCCTCCCGCCACGCGCGACCGCGTTCCCAGGCCTCCTCGTAGGCCATGGCAAGGTCGGCGTGCTGGCCGCTCGCATCTAAGGCCTCCACGAGGATGGCTGATTGCCGCATATCCTTGATGCTCTTGGCGGCGCTGTCGCCCTCGGTGCGGCGACGTGCAGCAACGATGAGCTTGTGAATCGCGAAGCGCTCGGGGGCGGGCACCAGGACCGGCACGCCGAAGCCATGCAGCAGAATTGCCCGGACCGGCTGGTGGATCAGGAAGTCAAGAAGGCGCAGGGGCTCGGCTGCCGTTCCTCCTAGCGCCGGCATTGACGCCTGATGGCCGTCATTGTCGGCAGACCCGGTATTTGGCGTGAGAAACTCGACCTTGAAGCCGTCCCGCGACTCGAACCGGGTCGTGCGCCGTCCATCCGTCTGATGTGGAATCTCGCGAAAGGTTTTGTCGACCTCGCGGAGGACATCGAGGACCGGCGGGAGGTTGTCTTCGACAGCGGCGGATATGGAATGAAACTGGGCGAAGTCGGCGTCACCAGTCTGCATGGCCGTGTCGGGCAGCCGCATGCCGAGCAGCGCGGAGTAGGTCTGGAAGGCCGCTGTACCGACGAGAACGCCGCGCATGCGGAATAAGCCGGCATTGGCGAGGGCCTCCACGACATTGCCCGTTATCTTGTCGGGCTGCGGCAAGCGTGCCTCGCGCACGAGAGTCGAGACGAGCTTGCGGCGCGCGCGGGCATCCGCCTTAAGGTTCTTGAAGTTCTCGACCCGGCTTGTGATGTCCGGATCATCGGCAGGGCCGACATAGCGCCGCGTTTTTCCGCCCTCGCCGGTCGGTTTGTCGAAGTACCAGTACTTTCGGTCCTTGACGGTGACCGAAACGAACCAGCCATCGACGGAAAACTCCGAGACGAAAGCGGCGTCGAGGCTTCGCTGGGCGAGCTCGGAGTAGATCAGCTGATAGGTGCGATCGATGGGCTGCATCGTTATACCCTTGTTGCAAAAAGGGTATAACTTATTCTCAAGCCGTTGGCAACAAAGGAGTTATACCTAACTCGCTAAATAGGTATAACCGATGGCCAGCCCGGCTAACCCAGCAGCTGCCCGCCATCGACCGTCACGGTCTGCGCCGTCACCCAGCTCGCATAGGGCGAGGCGAGGAACATGACGACATTGGCGATCTCCTCCGGCGTGCCGAGCCGGTTGAACGGGATCGCCGACAGCACCTTGTTGTAGAGGGCAGGGTCCGCGCTCCGCCGCGCCTCCCAGGTGCCACCGGGAAATTCGATGGAGCCGGGCGCGACGCAGTTGACCCGGATGCCCTTCGGGGCCAGTGCCGCAGCCTGGCTGGTCGTGTACTGGATCACCGCCGCCTTGACCGCGGCATAGGCCGGCGTGCGCGTCGAGGCGCGATAGCCCGAGATCGACGCGATGTTGACGATGGACGAGCCCTTGCCGGCCTCCAGGTAGGTCAGCGCCGCGCGGCTCGCACGGACAGTCGCCATGACATCGACGTTCAGCCCCTTCTCCCAGCCGGCATCGTCGTCGCCCATGCCGAAGCCCGAGGCGTTGTTGATCAGCACGTCGATGCCGCCGAGCGCCCGGGCGGCGGCGGGGATGTAACCCGCAATGGCCTCGGCGCTGGCGAGATCGCAAGGGGCGTAATGCGAAGGGACGCCGTGTGCGGCGATCTCGGCCGCCGTCGCCTTCAGCCCGTCTTCCCCGCGCGCGCAGATCGACACGCCGGCGCCCGCCGCCGCAAATCCCAGCGCGATGGATCGGCCGATGCCGCGGCTGCCGCCGCAGACCACCACGCGCCTGCCCTTGAAATCGAATGCCATCGTCTGTTCCTCTCGGGTTGCGACGTCCCGTTCCCTGCAATCCTGTCACGGGCGGGCCGCGCCTGTCCCGGCCGCGCGCCTCGCCCCAGCCATGCGAGCCGCGCGCCTCCCGTTCGGGCGATGCCGGAGGGCCAATGTTCCTGTTGCCTTCGCGCGCGGGCAGGTCTTGAATGCCGCCAACAAACATTCGCGCGAGTATGTTTTCGCGCGGGCATCAGGAAACGTCAGGCTGGGACGGCGCCGCGCGGGCCGCTCCCGTTTCAGGAGGCAGGCCCCATGGAACTGAGGTTCACCGACGAGGAAATCGCCTTCCGCAAGGAGGTTCGCGACTTCATCGCCGAGAAGCTGCCGAAGGCGCTGCGCGAGAAGCTCGCGAGCGGCCATCACGCCTCGCGCGACGACATCGTCTTCTGGCAGCGCACGCTGAACGAGAAGGGCTGGGGCGTCGCCCACTGGCCGAAAGCCTATGGCGGCACCGGCTGGAGCGCGGTGAAGCAGTACATCTTCCTCGAGGAGATGATGATGGCGCCCTCGCCGCCGCCGCTGGCCTTCGGCACCTCGATGGTCGGGCCGGTGATCTACACGTTCGGCTCGGACGAGCAGAAGAAGCGTTTCCTGCCGCGCATCGCCAATCTCGACGACTGGTGGTGCCAGGGCTTCTCGGAGCCGGGCGCGGGCTCCGATCTCGCGGGCCTCAAGACCAAGGCCGAGAAGGTCGGCGACCACTGGGTCATCAACGGCCAGAAGACCTGGACGACGCTCGGCCAGCATGCGGACTGGATTTTCGTCCTCGCCCGCACCGATTCGACGGTGAAGAAGCAGGAGGGCATCTCCTTCATCCTCGTCGACATGAAGACGCCGGGCATCACGGTGAAGCCGATCCAGACCATCGACGGCGGCCACGAGGTCAACGAGGTGTTCTTCGACGACGTGAAGACGCCGCTGGAGAACATCGTCGGGCAGGAGAACAAGGGCTGGGACTATGCCAAGTTCCTGCTCGGCAACGAACGCACCGGCATCGCCCGCGTCGGCATTTCCAAGCAGCGCATCGCCAAGATCAAGGAGATGGCGGGGATCGAGCAGAGGGGCGGTCGCCCCATGATCGAGGACATCCGCTTCCGCGAGAAGATCGCGGCGGTGGAGATCGAACTGAAGGCGCTGGAGATCACCCAGCTGCGCGTCATCGCCGGCGAGGCGAAGCGCGAGAAGGGCAAGCCCGACCCGGCCTCGTCGGTGCTCAAGATCAAGGGTTCGGAGTTGCAGCAGGCGACCACCGAACTCCTGATGGAGGTGATCGGCCCGCATTCGGCGCCCTATACGCCGGACGAGCCGGGCACCAACGAGCCGCCGATCGGGCCGGAATGGGCCCAGACCATCGCGCCGACCTATTTCAACGTGCGCAAGGTCTCGATCTACGGCGGCTCCAACGAGATCCAGAAGAACATCATCGCCAAGGCGGTGCTGGGGCTCTGAGGTCCCGGCACTGCACATCGCAAGTGCGTCCTTCGAGGCTCGCTTCGCTCGCACCTCAGGATGAGGTCGGGCGGCGGCCTGCGGAAGGCGCATCGGCGGCTTCTGGAAGCGGCCCCGCGCCGATGCCAAGCGCCACCATCCTCATCCTGAGGTGCGAGCGAAGCGAGCCTCGAAGGACGCAGTTCCGCAGAGCCACGCACCATCGCGCCCCGTTTCGACACCGAGATCAGCAGGCTTTCCCATGGATTTCGACCTCACCGAAGAACAGCAGCTCCTCAAGGACTCGGTCGGCAGCTTTCTCGCCGACACCTATGATTTCGAGAGCCGCCGGAAGATCGCCGGGCAGCCGGGCGGCTACAGCCGCGATGTCTGGGCGAAGTTCGCCGAGCTCGGCCTGCTCGGCCTGCCCTTCGCGGAGGAGGACGGCGGCTTCGGCGGCGGCGCGGTAGAGACTATGCTGGTGGCCGAAAGCCTCGGCAAGTATCTCGTGCTGGAGCCCTATCTCGCGACCGTCATCCTCGGCGGCGGCGTGCTGAAGCGCGCGTCCGCGGCGCAGAAGGCCGAGCATATCCCGGCGATTGCCGAAGGCTCGCGCACCTTCGCGCTCGCCACCACCGAGCGGCATTCGCGCTACGACCTGTTCGACGTGACGACCACGGCGAAGAAGGACGGCGACGCCTACGTCCTCGACGGCGAGAAGTCCGTCGTCGTCAACGGCGGCACGGCCGACTACCTCATCGTCTCCGCGCGCACGGGCGGTCAGCGCCGCGACAGGGCCGGCATCGGCCTGTTCATCGTCAAGGGCGATGCGCCGGGCGTCAGCCGCCGCGATTCCGTCACGCAGGACGGCACCCATGCCGCCGAGGTGACGCTGTCGGGTGTCAAGGTCGGCGCCGATGCCGTCATCGGCGATCCGGCCGCCGGCCTCGCCATTCTCGAGGCGGTCGCGGACGAGGCCATCGCCGCGCTCTGCGCCGAGGCTGTCGGGGCGATGAGCGAACTGACCGACCTCACCGTCGACTACCTCAAGCAGCGCAAGCAGTTCGGCATCAATATCGGCTCGTTCCAGGCGCTCCAGCACCGCGCGGCAGAAATGTTCGTGGCGCTGGAACAGGCGCGCTCCATGGCGATGTTCGCGGCCATGACTGCGGCGACCGAGGACCCGGTCGAGCGCCGCGCGCTCGCCTCCGCCGCGAAGGTGCAGATCGGCCGTTCCGCCAAGTTCATCGGCCAGCAGGCCGTCCAGCTCCACGGCGGCATCGGCATGACCATGGAGTACAAGGCGGGGCATTACTTCAAACGTCTCACCATGATCGACACGCTGTTCGGCGATGCGGACCACCATCTTTCGGCGGTCGCGGACTACGGCAAGCTCGTTACCGCCGCCTGAGCCTTTCATTTCCGACTAACCATTTGCGCGCCTCGCGATTTTTTTCTCGCGGGGCGCGAACCTTTTCGGTGGTCGCCGCGACTGATGGAGGACCGGGGCGCTGGCCCCACCTGAACCTCTACTGGAGACCTGCCATGACCCGCATCAAGACCTTCGCTCTCGCCGCCGCCGCCGTCGCCGTCCTGTCGGTCGGCGTGTCCACCCAGGCCGATGCCGGCCCGTTCCACCGCCGCCACATCGGCTGGGGCGTCGGTGCCGTCGCCACCGGCCTCATCGTCGGCGGCGCGATCGCCGCGGCGAACTCCCGCGCCCATGCCGGCTATTCCTACGGCTACGCTGGCGACTGCTACATGACCCGCCGCTGGGTCGATACGCCCTACGGCCTGGTGCGCCGCACGGTGCGCGTCTGCGACTGATCGCAGGCTGACATCCCCTTCCGACCTCCCGACTTCAAAGCCCCGGCCTCACCGCCGGGGCTCTTTTTTGTGCGGGCGAGCAGCCATCGAGGGAAACGGGCGGATCAATTTGCCCCTCACCCCCCTCTCCCCGCGAGCGGGGGGTGAGGGGCCATTAAAGAGAAAGGGCCTGAAAGGCACCGCACCTCGCGCCTACCAGGTCAGCTCGGCGACGGCGATGCGGTTCTCGGCCGCCGGCACCGCACGGGCCACCACCCGCTCCTCGTTGAACAGGCCGACGACCGGCCGGCCGATCTCGGCCGCGGGCAGGCGCAGCGTGGTCGCGGCGTCGGTCGGGACGCCGCGGGTGACATCCGCCGCCTCCTTGCCGCCCAGCAGCACCACGTCGCGGGGAATGCCGAAATAGCCGCGCGGCCGGGTCATCAACACGACGGCGCCGGTCGCGCGGTCGGCATCCGTCAGCGGCCGGGCCGGGCGCAGGTGAACGACATCGGACGAGCGCGGGAAGGGCGAGCGGAAGATGTGCGTGCGCGGATGATCTGGCGCCTCCACCACGAATTCGAGGCAGTCGGTTGCCGAAGCCGATACCGGCCCCCAGCGACCGTCCGGCCCGGTTGTCCGGCGCAGCAACGCCTCGCCCTGCCGCGCGGCGGTTTCGGGATGCACGCGAAACACCTCGACCACGGCGTCGCCCACCGGGCGGTTCGAGGGGATGCCGCCGGGATTGCTGGTGACGAGCCCGTCGAGCATCACGGTGCTTTCCGGCGGAACGGCCAGCGTCGCCGGCTCCGATCCCGCGATGAAGCGGTAGATCTCGCGGAAGGCGCGCGGGTGGAAGGCAACCTCGCGGTGATCGAGCGGGCCGAGGCCGATATTGGTCGCGCCGCGCAGGGTCGGACCCTCGGTGGTGATGCCGGTCGGCGTGCCGGGCCGGCCGACATAGCGGCCGTCGGGTTGCGCGAACTTGTCGTTGCCCTCGCTGTAGAGCGTCAGGAAGGCCGCGCCGGGCACGACATCGGTATCGCTGCCGTTGAGCCGGCGCAGGAACGGTCCGCGGCCGTTGAACTCGCTGCCCGGATTGAACTCCCAGTCGAACACGCCGCGATTGGGCGTGCCGCAGAGAACGGCGTGACTGACCTGGCCGGCACCGTCGCCGGTGACGAAATTGCGGATGGCGTAGCCGCCGCGGGATGAGCCGACGAGAGCCACTTTCGGCGCTTCGGTGCGGGCGAGCGTCGCCCGCACGACAGCAGTCAATTCGCGGAGCTGGTCCTCGGTGCCGGAGCGGCCGGGCATCGGCACGGCGTCGTCATTGCGCGACAGGGGATCGGTGAAGTTGAACGCCATGAGCCGGTCGCGCGGCCAGCCATTCACCTCGAAGCGCCAGAGCGTGGTCATCCAGAGCGCGGCATGGTCGCCATTGCCGTGAACGAAGATGACCGGCGGAAGCTCGGCGGTTTGTGCCCCGGCCCGGCCGATCAGGGCGGCAACGGGAAGCGCGGCGGCGGATTGCAGAAGGCGGCGGCGGCTGACGGTCATCTGCGGCTCTTTCCCGGCCGGTTGCTCCCGGGACCGATGGTCTGCCTCCCGCGCCGGGCGGTCAAGGCGGCCCGTTGCGTGGCCAGATTCCGGCAGCAGTCGGCTGTCCTGCGCCGCAATGGGGTCGACCCGCGACCGCGATGGCGTCACATTGGCCGCTTAAATCGTCGCCATCCTGAGTCGTTTTTCATTCAAGCCGGTGTGCAAATCGCGCCCCGGCCGTTTTTCCGTCCGGTCCGCCATGTATCGCTATGTCGAAACCCGCCTCGATCCCGTCGCCCTGCCGCCCGCCGGCGGCCCGCCCCCGGGTCTGATCGCTTTCTACTGGTATTTCATCCGGCAGGCGAAGGGGCTGTTCGCCGCCCTTTTCCTGATCGGCATGGTCGCGGCCGTGCTCGAAACGGCGATCCCCTATTTCATCGGCCGCCTCATGGCGATCCTGACCGAGACGCCGCGAGAGACCCTGTTCGCCACGGCCTGGCCGACCTTCGCCGCCATGCTGTTCGTGGTGCTGATCGCGCGCCCCTTCGTGCTGTTCCTCCAGCGGCTCGTCTCGAACCACGGCATTTCCGCGCCGCTCAACACGCTGACCCGCTGGCAGAGCCACCATCACGTGGTGCGCCAGTCGCTGTCCTTCTTCCAGAACGATTTCGCCGGGCGCATCGCCAACCACGTCATGCAGGCGGGCAGCGCGGTGCGCGAGACGGCGCTCGCCTCGATGCGGTCGGTGCTGCACATCCTGTTCTACGGCGTCGCGGCGACGGGCCTGATGATGGCGCAGGACTGGCGGCTGGCGCTGCCGATCTTCGCCTGGTTCTGCCTCTACGTGGTCCTGCTGGCCGCCATGGTGCCGCGCATGCGCGAGCGGGCGCGCTTCGCTTCGGCCAAGCGCTCCGCCGTCACCGGCAAGGTAGTCGACAGCTACACCAACATCCTCACCGTCAAGCTCTTCGCCCGCACCTCGGACGAGGATGGCTACGTGCGTGAGAGCATGATGGAGCAGCACGCCGCCTTCATCGCCCAGCACCGGCTGAACACGCTGTTCACGGTGCTGCTGAACACGCTCAATGCGGTGCTGCTGGCGACGACCGGCAGCCTCGCCGTGATCCTCTGGCAGGCCGGCACGGTGGAGATCGCGGCGGTCGCCATGGTGCTGCCGCTGACCATCCAGATCATCGCCATGTCGGGCTGGGTCGCGGCCGAAATCCAGGGCATTTTCGAGAATGTCGGCACCGTGCAGGAGAGCATGATGTCGATCGCACGCCCCCTCACCATGCAGGACGAACCGGGTGCGCGGGCGCTCGCGATCGGCGGCGGCGGCATCGTCTTCGACCGCGTCTCCTTCGGCTATGGCCGCACCGACATGCCGGTCATCGACAACCTGTCGCTGACCGTGAAGCCCGGCGAGAAGGTCGGCCTCGTCGGCCGGTCGGGCGCGGGCAAGTCGACGCTGGTCAGCCTGATGCTGCGCTTCCACGACGCCGAGAAGGGCACCATTTCCATCGACGGCCAGGATGTGCGCGGCGTGACGCAGGAGAGCCTCAGGCAGGCGATCTCGGTGGTGACGCAGGACACCTCGCTGCTGCATCGTTCCATCCGCGACAATATCCTCTACGGCCGGATCGGCGCGAGCGAGGCCATGATGCAGGCGGCGGCCGAGAAGGCCCATGCCGCGTCGTTCATTGCCAACCTGCAGGACAATGCGGGCCGCAAGGGCTACGACGCCCATGTTGGCGAGCGCGGCGTCAAGCTCTCGGGTGGCCAGCGGCAGCGTATCGCCATCGCCCGCGTCATCCTGAAGGACGCGCCGATCCTCGTGCTGGACGAGGCGACCGCCGCGCTGGACAGCGAGGTGGAGGCCGCGATCCAGGACAATCTCGACGAGCTGATGGACGGCAAGACGGTGATCGCCATCGCCCACCGGCTCTCGACGCTCCAGATCATGGACCGGCTGGTGGTGATCGACGGCGGCCGGATCGTCGAGGAGGGCACCCATGCCGAGTTGATCGCGAGGGGCGGCCTCTATTCGGAGCTCTGGGCGCGCCAGTCCGGCGGCTTCATCGTCGAGCCGAAGAATTTCGCACAGCGCGAGGCCGCGGAGTAGGCGCGGCGCTCAGTTGATGCAGTCGAGCGGCAGGACCACCGGGAAGGCGTAGTCCTGCATGCTCGGCACGCGGCGCGTCTCCCCGGCCGGAACCTCGACCGCCTCGACATTGTGCGCCTTCAGGAACCGCTGGATCGCCTCGCGGCTGACCGCGGTGCCGGCGCGGCCCATGAACTGGGGATCGTTGGCGATGCCGACGACGAGGCCGTTCTGGTCGTAGATCGGCGCCCCCCACGGCTCCTCGACCGGGCCGCCCTGGAACTGGAAGCGCGTCGCCTCGCCGCGCGCGCCCGTTGCCGACGTCACAGAGCTTTCGACCACCGCCACCTGGCCCAGCATGCGCCGCGCCGGATAACCGACGACGACCAGCCGCTCGCCGGGCCTGACCGGCGCCTGCGCCATGCGGAAGGGCGCGACCGGGCTGACGAGATCGGGAATGCGGTAAAGCGCGAGATCGTTCTCGGCATCGTCCGCGACCCGCACCATGGCGATCCGCTGGCCACCCTGACGCGCCACCGAGACGGCCGAGCAGTTGCGCACCGTGTGGAAGGTCGTCAGCACGTGGCCGGCCCGGCTGACATAGAAGCCGGTGCCGGACGAGATGGCCTGGCCCGGCTGGGCCCTGCCGGACAAAAGCACTTCGGGCGTTCCGCAAAGGTCGACATTGCTGCGGTTGTCGACGGCGCCGCCGGCGAACTGGATGCGCAGGTTGAACGAGCAGCCCTGCTCGGCGGGCAGGCGCAGGTGGAAGCGCCCGGCGGCGCGTAGCGTGCCGCTGCCGAGCCGGTCCTGACCCCAGTCGCCGCCGGAGGCGGCTTGCGCGAACAGGCCGACCACCGTCGCAGGGCCCTGATTGATGATCATCGTGTCGGCCGAGCGCGGCGGCTGGGGCGGCGTCTGCGGTTGCGTCTGCTGTTGCGGCGGGGTCTGCGGCTCCTGGGGCGTGCGTGGCGGATTCAGTTGGTTCTGCTGCCCCTGCTGCTGGGGCATGCGGGCGTTCTCGCCATTGAACACGACCTCCGCGATGGAGCAGAGCTCGACCCGCCGCTTCTCCTCCTCGCGGCCGTTCTGGTAGATGACGCGGATGTCCCACATGCAGCCGCGGCCGCGCTCCGGGCGCAGCTCCCCGCGGGTGCCGGGCCGGATCGTCGCGCCGCTCAGCCGTTCCTGGCCCCAGCTGTCGTCGGTGACCGGCGAGGCGAAGAGGCGGGTGATGGGGCTGGTGTACCGGTTGGCGACATAGACATCCGGATTGACGGTCGCCGTCTGGCTGACGGCGGCGTGCGGGCCGCCGAACGCGGCCAGCGCCGCGAGGATCACGAGGCAAAGCCGTACGCGCATGGACGCCTGATCAACCCGGGTTGAAATGAAACGGCCGGCAGTCTAGCTCCCGGCCGCCTTGCTGTCATCGTCGGGTGAGGAAAGCGCGCGGCTCTCACATCCGGTTGCGGTCGTCGCTCCAGCCGGCGCGGAATTCGCGGCGCTGGGGCAGGGTGGGGGCCGTCTCCGGCGCCCGGCGCTGCCGCTGTCCGTTCTGGATGATCTGTGCGGTCGTCTGCCAGAAGGCGGTGAGCGAGGCGCGGGCGGCATTGGCCTCGCGGGTGGCGCAGCCCTGCTCGCCGAGGAAGGCCTTGGCGTCGGCGAGGCCGATGCGGACGGCTTCGGCCGTGCCCTCGACTTCGGCTTCGCGGCTGGCATTGTCGACGATCCGCCTGATCGCCTCGAAGGTCGGCATGGGCAGGAAGTCGCAGCGGCTGTCGTACCAGTAGCTGAAGCCCGCGAGATAGGCGGCGCGGATGACGCGGGCATTCGGCTCGCGATGGTCGAAGCCCTGCTCGATCTGGTTCTGGACGATCGACTGGACGAGGTGGCCATGCCGGTAGGGGCTGGCCTGCGCGGTGGCGGCGCCAGCGAGCGTGGCGGCGGCGACGGCGGCGAGAAGGGTGGCGAACTTCGTCATGACATGCTCCCGTTGGCTTGTGTTGATGTTTGCTCGGCCGTCGATCCGGCCTGAAGCGAGGTTTAGGCGACGACCCGGAGCCGCGGCATTGCGCGGGATTGGGCGGGGTTGCGATGGGATGCGGGGCGGGCGGCGCGGACCCGGCGCTCGCCGGTCCAGCGGGCGGGTCCCAGCACGACGACGACCGTGCGGCGTCGGCTTTCCCGGACATGCAGCCAGATCAGGGTCGCCGCGAAGGTCGCGACGCCGAGAAGGGCGAGGACGAGGGTGATCTTCATGGGTTTCTCCCGTGGCGATGGCCGTCGTTGCGGCCTGTCTCCGGTTTAGGCCGGCGCGACGGGGAGGGGCATTGCGCGGGGTTGCGGCGGGTTGCGCGAGGTTGGCGACAGGAAAAAGCCCCCGGCGCTACGGCGCCGGAGGCTTGCAGGCCGGGCTTGCCGGCCAAACAGTCCACGTGCGTCAGGCCGCCTTCGGCTCGCGCACCACGTAGTCGCTGCCGCAATAGGCCAGCGCATTGGCGTGGCTCTTGGCGACGCGCGTGAGATTGGTCAGCAGGCGCGCCGTTTCCTCCTCGTCGAGCGGCGCGGCCGAGGCATTCGCCCCGCGCGGATCGAGGCGCGGCAGCACGGCGGGATCGCGCACCACGATGGCGGTGAGGCGGAAGCGGCCGGGGATGGGCTGCACCGGCTTCGGTTCCTTCATCAGGAGGATGCGGCCGCCTTCGACCACCGGTTCGAAGGGCGAGGGCAGCCAGCGCACGGCGTCCTCGAAGGAAATGTCCCAGATGCGCGAGCCCTGGATCGCGGGATCGCGCGCGAACATGACATAGACCTTCAGGGGCCGCGTCGCGTCCTCGGGCGGCAGGCCCTCGATGGCGAACAGGCCCTTGTGCCGGCCGATCTCGAAAACAGGCGGCCCGGATGCGGCGGCCGTCGCGCCCTCGAAGAAGCGCGTGGTGCCGTATTGCTCGATGGCGACGTGCAGGCCGGAACCCGAAGCCGGCGCGTCCGGCGAGAACTCCTTCACGAGCGCCTTGTGCGTGCGGTCGAGCGCGTCCGGATCGATGACCTCGGTCGTGTCGACGATCTTGCGGGCGAAGCCGAACACCGGCGCCTCGAAATCGACCGGGCGGAAGGTCGCGGCGGGAGCGTCATGCTTGCCGGCCGCGCCGCGCACGATGGCAATGCGCCTGTTGACGACCTCGGCGAGCTCGCCGGCGACGTCCGGCTCGCAGCCATAGTCGCCGCGCAGCATCTTGGAGAACTTGGACGGGCCGTCATCCGGTCCCCACAGGCGCGTGGCGATCTCGGCGTTCGACTGCGGCAGGCGGAGCAGCTCGCGCACGGCGAGCCACTTGAGGAACAGATTGGGGATGGCGGTCGCCATGGCGGAGCCTCGCTGGTTGGCAGGCGGACATCGTGGAAGCGAGAAAGCCCCATCCGTGCCCTCAAGGGAAGAGGCAAGGCAAGCCGCCTCAACCCGGCGCAACCCGCTGCAATTCCGATGGGTAAGGCAGGCAGCGAGGCTCGTCCTCATGCGATCGGCATCGTGCCGCTCGGTCGAACCTTCGGGAGTTCCGACATGCGCAGCCGCTTTCACATGATGGCACTCCTCGCCGCCCTCCTCGTCTTCGCAGGCACCGGCATGGCCAGCGCCGGCCAACGTGTCGCCCTCGCCATCGGCGTGTCCGCCTATCAGTCGAGCCCGTTGCCGAGCCCGGCCAAGGATGCCAGCGAGGTCGCCAATGCGCTGGCCTCGTTCGGCTTCGACGTGACGCTGGTGCGCGATCCCGACTCCGCGCAGTTCAAGGCGGCGGTCGACGCCTTCGTCGCCAAGGCGCGCGGCGCCTCCGCCGCGGTGGTCTATTTCTCCGGCCACGGCATCCAGGTGAACGGCGAGGTCTACATGATCGCCTCCGACACCCGCCTCGACCGTCCCGACATCTTCCAGCGCGACGATTTCACGGTGAACGGCATCGTCGACCGCCTGCAGGCTGCCGGCGTCGACTTCAAGTTCGTCATCGTCGATGCCTGCCGCTCCAATCCGTTCATCGAGGCGAACGGCCGCTCGGCGCTCGCCGCCGCCAATGCCGGCCGCGCCGAGCGCCGCTCGCCCGCCACGAACACGCTGATCAGCTTCTCCTCGGCCTCGGGCCAGAACTCGCAGGACTGGGGCACCTCGATCGGCCTCAGCCTCTACACCGCCGCGCTGCTCGACGTGATGAAGCGCAGCGACCGGATCGATGTGCGCGACCTCACCCAGCAGGCCCGCGTCGCCGTGCAGGATTATATCGCGCGGCAGGGCGGCAATGCGCAGATGCCGTGGGAAGGCTCCTCGCTGATGCGCACGGTGCATCTGGAGCGGAGCCATTCCGGCACGGTGACCGCTTATCGCCCTGACCGCCGGCAGTTCGCCGAGCGCTCCGCCGAGCCGGCCCCGCGCCAGGCTCCGGCTGCCCGGCAGGCGGAGGCCGACGGGTCGCGGCCCGGCTCCACGCGGCCTGCGCGCCCTGACCAGCCGCGTCGCGCCGCTCCCGAAACCGACGGCGAACTCCGGTATGACTCCTCGCTCGACCGCGTCGCAGGAATGTTCAGCGGGTCGAAGCCGCGCGGCCAGGCGAACCGGCGGATGCGCGACATGGCGGCCGTCGAGGATTGAGGGATCTCCCGGAGCCATGACGGATCAACGAAGGGGCTGCCTGCCGGCGGCCCCTTCTCGCGTCGTCACCAGACCGGCGCCACCAGGCAATAGTCGCTGTTCTGGAGAACCGTGGTCAGGCGCGGGCAGGTCGTCAGCCGGCGGTAGGCGGCAAGTTTCACGGATGCGCCCGGCTCGCCTCCCGACAGCCGCTCGTGGCCGAGCGCCGTAGGCGTGACCGCGCCGAAGCGCGCCGCTCCGGTCAGGCAGTAGCCGGAGAAGGGGAAGGCCGCCGAACCGCCTGCACAGCCCGGCGAGTTGCGCGGCGCGAGTTCGGCCTCGCCGGCATAGGCGCCCGCCACGTCGAGCTGCACGGTGCCGGCCGTCCGCAGCCCGTCGCCCAGCCAGTCCGGCCGGATGGGCGCGAGGCAGGTGTTCTCCGATTCGAAGACGGTGCCGTCCGGGCAACGCGCGCCGGCCCGGGGGCTTGCCTTCAGCGTCATGGCGGATGCGAGCGGCAGGGGCATGCGGCCGGCCTCCCAGACCGCCCCCAAGGGCTCGCCGCTCCTCATGCAGTAGATGGCGTCGATCGCGCGGCTCCAGCCGGAAGGGCAGGGCTCTCCGTGCGGCACGCGCCAGAGCACGGCGGCGTCCTTCGCCACCGGCCAGGAAACGGGATTGGCGATATCCACCGGCGCCTCGCGCTGGCGCAGGAACAGGCCGGCGACCACGGCGACGATGGCGATCACGCCGGCGACAATCGCCGCCAGCGGGACCCATTGCGACGCGCTCCTGCCGGCGGCGGGGCGCGCCGGGGCCGGTGCCAGCAGGCCCTGCGGACGCATCACCACGGGCGGCACCGGGATCGCCGGCGCTGGCACGGGCAGTGGAGCGCTCGCCGGAAGCGGATCGGCAACGGTGTCCGCGATGGGGAGCGCGCGAGCGTTCTCCGGCAGGGGAGGTGGCTCGAGCGGGACCGGCTCGGGCGCCGGCAATGGCTCGGGCGCCGGCTCGGTGACAGCGGGCGATACGGTGGGAGCCGCAACGGCGGGAGGCGCGGGCGGTTCCTCGGCAGGCTTCAGCACGACTGGAGCGATAGCCCCCTGCACGAAGAGCGCGGGACGCTGGGTGTTGGAGGTCGACTGCGCGACCTCCCGCGAGGTCGAGAAGAAGATTTCCTCCAATCGGCGGTTCGGCTCGACGAGATTGCGCACCAGCGCCCGGGCGTAGGGGCTGTGATCGCCCTGGCCGTCATCCGCGAGCTGGCCGGCGGCGGTGGAGAAGACCACGAGCGTCCCGTCCGGCAGGTCCTTGATCGAGGCGAGGCCCTGCGTCATTCCGCCGCCGCTGTCGCGCACGGCGCTGTCGCGGCAGGCATCGAGCACGACGACATTGGCGAGCGAATGGGAGCGCGCCAGTTCCTCGACGAGATAATCGACCAGCACCGCGCCGCTCTTCAGATAGCGCGTGTCGGGAATCTGCGCGTCGATGGGCACGAGGTAGTTGCTGCCCTGGTGCTGGATGCCGTGCCCGGCGAAATAGAAGAAGCCGACGGCTTCGGGGCCGGCCTTCTCGAGCCGCTCGCCGAGCCGGACGATGGCGGTTTCGAGCACCGCCTTGCCGGCATCGATCACCAGTTCAGTGTCGAAGCCGAGGCTGTCCAGCGCCTCGCCGATCAGCCGGGCGTCGCGGGCCGGGTTTTCCAGACGGCTCGTCCGGTAATTGCCGTTGCCGATGACGAGCGCCACCCGCGGCGTCGGCGGCGAGGCCGGCGCGGACCATTCAGAATCGTCGTCCCCGAAGAAACGGGTCGCCATGCCCTCTGTGCCTTCCGCCCCCCGTGCTTTCTCAAGGAGGCACAGCAGGATAGAGCGCCGGGACGGACCATTCAACGAGCAGTGGGACGAGGTTCCCTGTCAGGCCGAGATGCGCTTGCAGTCGGGTTCGCGCTGGTCCCCGGCCGTGCCGAGGAAGCGGATCGGGCTGCGGCACAGGCGATGGGCGGCCCGGCCGCCTGCCGCGACGCCGTAGCCGGCATCGTCGCTGACGAACTGGACCGGCTTTGCGGCGACCGGGGCCGCCTGGGCCTGCGTGGAAGCGGCGAAGCCGGCGACGAGCGTCAGGACGGAGAGGGCCACCATGACGAGGCTGGCGCGGCGGGCGCCGATGCGGGCGATGCCGGTGGAGCGGAGGTTCGTGGTCCTGGTCATGGCCGGCTCGCGAATAGCTTGAGTGCGATGCACCAGGTCTAGGCGCCGGCGGGGGCCGTGGGGATTGCTGCGGCTTGGGGCAGGTTGTGGATCGTTTGCGGTCAGTTGCTCATCCGGCGGTCAAAGCCGCGGGCCGCGTTGTCCACATCCGGTGTTCTGCGTTGGTTCCACGTTGACCTCGCCGGAGGAACCTGCTCGGATCGCCGCCAGAGCGCGGGACCTGGAGCAACAATCCGGGCCCGCATCAGAGTGGGGCGCCGCAAGCGGTCGCGAGGAGCTTGGCGATGGACGAGAAAAAGATTGGCAAACTGGTCGGGCAGGTGAAGGACGGCAAGCTGTCCCGCCGCTCGTTCCTGTCCCGCATGGCAGCGTTCGGCGTCACCGCGCCGATGGCCTGGCACATCCTTGATTTCCACGGCGTCGCGCGCGCCCAGTCGACCTTCGCCTACAAGCCGACCAAGGCGGGCGGCGGCGGGCCGCTCAAGATCCTGCTCTGGCAGGCGCCGACCCTGCTCAATCCGCATTTCGCCATCGGCACCAAGGACCAGGAAGGTTCGCGCGTCTTCTACGAGCCGCTCGCCGGCTGGGACAATGACGGCAACCTCGTCCCCTTCCTCGCGGCCGAGATTCCGAGCCGCGAGAACGGCGGCGTCACCGCCGACGGCCTCTCGGTCACCTGGAAGCTGAAGCAGGGCGTGAAGTGGCACGACGGCAAGCCCTTCACCGCCGACGATTGCATCTTCACCTGGCAGTACGCGGGCGATCCGGCCACCGCCGCCACGTCGATCGGCACCTACCAGAACATCAAGGTCGAGAAGGTCGACAACTTCACCATCAAGATCGTCTTCGAGAAGGCGACGCCGTTCTGGGCCGACGCCTTCGTCGGCGCGGTCGGCATGGTGATCCCGAAGCACCTCTTCGAGCAGTACAAGGGCGCTGCCTCGCGCGATGCGCCCGCCAACCTCAAGCCGGTCGGCACCGGCCCCTACAGGTTCATCGACTTCAAGCCGGGCGACATTCTGCGCGGCGAGCGCAATCCCGAGTACCATATGGCCAACCAGCCGCATTTCGACACGGTCGAGGTGAAGGGCGGCGGCGACGCGGTCTCGGCGGCGCGCGCGGTCATCCAGACCGGCGAGTTCGACTATGCCTGGAACATGCAGGTGGAGGACGAAATCCTCCTGCGCATGGAGCGTGGCGGCCGCGGCAGGGCCATTCCGGTGCCGAGCGGCAATATCGAGTTCATCATCCTCAACACCACCGATCCGTGGACCGAGGTCGATGGCGAGCGCTCCAGCGTCAAGACAAAGCACCCGACGCTGACCGATCCGGCCGTCCGGCAGGCTCTGAACCTCCTGATCGACCGCGAGTCGGTCGAGAAGTTCATCTACGGCCGCGGCGGCAAGGCGACCGCGAACTTCGTCAATGCGCCGCCGCGTTTCACCTCGCCGAACATGAAATACGAGTTCAGCATCGAGAAGGCGAACCAGATTCTCGACAGGGCCGGCTGGGTCCGCGGGTCCGACGGCATCCGCGCCAAGGACGGCAAGAAGCTCAAATATGTCTACCAGACCTCGATCAACGCACCGCGCCAGAAAACGCAGGCGATCATCAAGCAGGCCGCCCAGCGCGCCGGCATCGACCTGGAGCTGAAATCCGTCACGGCCTCGGTCTACTTCTCCTCGGATGTCGCCAATCCCGACACCTACTCGAAGTTCTACTGCGACATGGAGATGTACACGACGACCATGCTCCAGCCCGACCCCGAGCGGTTCATGCTGCAGCTCGTCTCGTGGGAGATCGCCAACAAGGAGAACAAGTGGCAGGGGCGGAACATCTCCCGCTATTCCAGCAAGGAGGCGGACGACGCCTTCCGCGAGGCGCAGAACTCGCTGGACCCGGCGCGCCGCGCCGCCCTGTTCATCCGCATGAACGACATCTTCTGCAGCGAGAACATCCTCCTGCCCATCCTTGCCCGCACGCGCATGGCCGCGTGCAGCAACAACCTGGTCGCCCATATCAGCGGCTGGGACAACGATCTGTGGATGCTCAACGCGTGGCATCGGCCCTGAGGACCCGATGAGGGCTTTCGGGCCCTCATCGTCGCCACCGACGGACATCCACCATGGGTACCTATCTGATCCGGCGATTGCTCATCGCCATTCCAAGCCTTCTTGGCATCAGCGTCGTGCTGTTCACGGTGCTGGCGCTGGCGCCCGGCGATCCCTTCGAGGAGATGGCCACCAATCCGAACATCCCTCCCGAGGTGCGCATGGCGCTTCGCGAGAAGTTCGGCATCGATGACCCGGTCTACATCCGCTACATCCGCTGGCTGACGGCGATGGTGCAGGGCGACTGGGGCTTCTCCTTCGCCAGCCGCATCAATGTCGACGTGCTGATCCTCCAGCGCCTGCCGGCGACGATCTTCGTGGTCGGCTCCTCGCAGATCCTGGCGCTGATGATCGCGCTTCCCGTGGGCATCTATGCCGCGACGCGGCCCTATTCGGTCTTCGACCAGATCGCCAACACCTTCGCCTTCATCGGCTTCTCGCTGCCGACCTTCTTCACCGGCCTCCTGTTCATCCTGGTCTTCTCGATCTGGCTCGACTGGCTGCCGTTCGTGTTCCGCTCGGACATAGACGCGACGGGCTGGCGCTGGTTCTGGGAGCAGATCAAGCAGGCGATCATGCCGGTGGCGGTGCTGGGTCTGTTCCAGGCGGCCTCCTATACGCGCTACGTGCGCTCGGCCGTGCTGGACGTCATCCGCCTCGACTTCGTGACCACGGCGCGCGCCAAGGGCATGAACGAGCGCATCGTCATCCTCAAGCACGTCGTCCGCAACGCGCTCATCCCGGTGGTGACGCTGGTGGCGCTGCAGATGCCGGCGGTGTTCGGCGGCGCCATCGTCACCGAGCAGATCTTCCGCATTCCCGGCATCGGCTCGCTGCTGATCAGCGCCATCCTCGCCAACGACACACCGGTCATCATGGCTGTGACCTTCGTGTTCTCGTGCCTCGTCGTCCTGTTCAACCTGATTGCAGATCTCCTCTATGGCTGGCTCGACCCCCGCATCTCCTACCGCTGACGAGGCGGCAGTGGCCGCTGTCGTCGGCGACGGCCGGGACGTTCACGTCTCGCCCTGGCTGGACACGTGGCGACGGTTCCGTCGGCACAAGCTGGCGCTCGTCTCGACGATCGTGCTGCTCACGATCATCCTTGCCGTGGCCGTCGGGCCGTGGCTCTGGCCGGTCTCGATCAACGACATCGACTTCACGGCCCGTCTCGAAGGGCCGTCGCGCGCGCATCCGTTCGGCACGGACGACCTCGGGCAGGACCTGCTCGCCCGCATGATCTATGGCGGGCGCATCTCGCTGGCCGTGGGCCTCGCGGCGATGGTCGTGGCCATCGTCGTCGGCGTCATCGTCGGGGCGATCGCGGGCGTCGCCCGCGGCAGCGTCGACACGGCGCTGATGTGGGTCACCGACCTCTTCCTGTCCCTGCCCCAGCTGCCGCTGCTGCTGCTGGTCATCTATCTGTTCCGCGACTCGCTGAAGGGCCTGTTCGGCGTCGAGATGGGCGTGTTCATCCTCATCGTCATCGTGATCGGCGGCCTGCGCTGGATGCCGGTGGCGCGGCTGGTGCGCGCCCAGTTCCTGTCGCTGCGCGAGAAGGAGTTCGTGGAGGCCGCGCGGGCGATGGGCGCGACGAAATCACGGCAGGTCGTGCGGCATATCCTGCCGAACGCGCTCGGCCCGGTGATCGTCGCGGCGACCATCGACGTTGCCGCCGCCATCATCGCGGAATCGACCCTGTCCTTCCTCGGCCTCGGCTTCCCGCCGGATATCCCGACCTGGGGACGCCTGCTGTTCGACGCCAAGGACTATCTGGACCACGCGCCGCACTGGGCGCTGTTCCCGGGGGCGGCGATCTTCCTCACCGTGCTGGCGATCAACTTCATCGGCGACGGCCTGCGCGACACGTTCGATCCGCGCAAGGTGATGTGATCCGGGACGCCATCGAAGCCGGCGGCTGCATGCCGCCGGTCCTGCTCCGGTCTGAAACGCGTCAGCCGCCCGCAACGCCCTGCGTGTTGACGTAGAGCGCATAGAGGCCGCGCCCGGTCGCCATGAACAGGCGATTGCGATGCCGGCCGCCGAAACAGACATTGGCGCAGCGCTCCGGCAGGCGGATGCGGCCGATCGGCGTGCCGTCCGCCGAGAAGACCATGACGCCGTCGAGTTCCGGCGAACCCATGCCCCAGCCGCACCAGAGGTTGCCGTCGATATCGACGCGCAGGCCGTCCGGCGTGCCGCCGGGACCCGCATCGACCAGCACGCGGCGATTGGCGACGCCGCGCCCGTCCGGCGTCACGTCCCAGGCGGAGATCAGGCGATTGGGCATGGCTCGGGATTCGACGAGGTAGAAGGTCTTCTCATCCGGCGAGAAGCAGAGGCCGTTCGGCCCGAGAATATCGGTCGCGACCGCCGCGATCTCGCCGGTAGCCGGATCGACCCGATAGACGTTCTGCGGCAGCTCCGGATCGGTGACCGCGCCTTCGTAGAAACTGGTCAGGCCGAAGATCGGATCGGTGAACCAGATCGAGCCGTCCGACTTCACGACGACGTCGTTCGGCGAGTTCAGCCGCCTGCCCTGGTAGCTGTCGGCGATGACGGTGATCGAGCCGTCATATTCCGTGCGGATCACGCGCCGCCCGCCATGTTCGCAGGTGACGAGCCGGCCCTGCCGGTCGCGGGTATTGCCATTGGCCTTGTCGCTCGGCGAGCGGAACACGGACACCGTGCCCGTCTCCTCGTCCCAGCGCAGGATGCGGTTGTTGGGGATGTCGCTCACCAGCAGGTGGCGTCCGTCGCCGAACCAGACCGGCCCCTCGCCCCAGCGCAGGCCGGTTGCGAGCCGTTCGACGGCGGCGTTGAACAGCCGGTATTTCAGGAACCGCTGGTCGAGGATTTCAATGGACGGATCGGGATAGGTCGGGCTGTGTTCCCACACGGGGCTGCATCCTTGGTGTTTGTTTCTCCCGCCGCCACTGTTCCGTGCGCGCCTTCGGCCCGCAAGTGCCGGCACTCAGGGGCCTGTCCCGCGCAAACGAAAAGGGCGCCCCGAAGGGCGCCCTCTCGATAGGCATCATCGATCAGCCCGTCAGTCGATGACCTGCACGATGCGGCCGGTCTCCGGATCGACCAGAACCGTCCGGTTGTTGACGACGGTGTAGCGATACTCGGTCTGGCCATACTCGTTCGGCACCCGGTAATAGGTGACGCCCTCACGCGGGAGCTGGCGGCCGACCACGACCTCGCCGTCATAGTCGTAGGAACGATGCTGGCGGGTCACCACATATTCGCGGAAGCGCGGGCGGGTCGTCTCGGCGATGCCGCCGACAATCGCGCCACCGACGCCGCCGACGACCGCGCCGACCGGACCGCCGACGATGGCACCACCCACTGCACCGGTGGCGGCGCCTGTGCCCACGCCCGGCGGAATGCCCGGCTCGCGGGTCTGCGCGTTGACCGCGGAGGTGAGAGCGAGCGCGCCCGCAAGGGCGGTCGCAAACAAGAACTGACGCTTCATGGCAAGGTCTCCTTGTGAAGTAGCAATGTCCTCACAACCCGCACTGTGGGCGATTGTTCATCCGGTCCGATCACGCATGATGACGACCTGAGACAGCGGTCGCTTCGCCGGGTGCGTTGGGCACGGGCGATACGAAGAACAACAACCTCCGATGGCGGCCTCGGCCAGAAGAGGGATGGTATCCCGACCCTCTGTCGAAAAACATGAACGTGGCGTCATGTTTTTCGGTTGACGTTGGCACGAGGCGCGTGCAGCAATGCGGCCCAACGCGGGCAAAACGAAAAGTCGCATGGTGGGAACGTCGGACGACATCATCCTTCGGACAGAGGGACTGACCAAGGATTTCAAGGGGTTTACGGCGGTGAGCGAGGTCGACCTCGCGGTGCGCCGTGGGACGATCCATGCGTTGATCGGGCCGAATGGCGCGGGCAAGACGACCTGCTTCAATCTGCTGACCAAGTTCCTCGATCCGAGCCGCGGCACAATCACCTACAAGGGGCAGGACATCACACGCACGAAGCCGGCGGACATCGCCCGTCTCGGCCTCGTTCGGTCGTTCCAGATCTCGGCGGTGTTCCCGCATCTGACGGTGCTGGAGAACGTCCGCATCGCGCTACAGCGCAAGCGCGGCGACAATTTCGATTTCTGGGTCTCCGAGAGCGTGCTGAAGGCGCTCGACGGCGAGGCCATGCGGCTTGTGGAAGCGGTCGGCCTTGCCGATTTCGCTCAGCACGAGGCGGTGGAACTCTCCTATGGCCGCAAGCGGGCCCTCGAGATCGCGACGACGCTGGCGCTCGACCCCGAGATGATGCTGCTCGACGAGCCGATGGCCGGCATGGGCCACGAGGACGTCGACCGCATCGCCGAGCTGATCAGGCGCGTCTCGGCGAACCGCACGATCCTGATGGTCGAGCACAATCTCTCGGTCGTCGCCTCGCTCTCCGACCGGATCACCGTCCTCGCCCGCGGCAAGGTGCTGGCCGAGGGCGACTATGCGACGGTGTCCAAGGACCCGCGCGTCATCGAAGCCTATATCGGAGCGGGTCATGGCTGAGGCGGTTCTCGACAAGGCCCCGGCCGCGACTTCGGGCAAGGCCATGCTGTCCGTCCGCGATCTCCATGCGTGGTACGGCGAATCCCACGTGCTCCACGGCATCAATCTCGATGTCGCCGAGGGCGAGGTGATCACGCTGCTCGGCCGCAACGGCGCGGGCAAGACGACGACGCTCAAGTCGATCATGGGCATCATCGAGAAACGCCGCGGCCACGTGGCCTATCAGGGTCAGGAGACCATCTCCCTCTCCTCGCGCGCCATCGCGCGCCTCGGCATCGGCTACGTGCCGGAAGAGCGCGGCATCTTCTCCTCGCTGTCGGTGGAGGAGAACCTGATGCTTCCCCCCCGCGTGCGCGAGGGCGGGCTCACCATCGACCAGATCTTCGAGCTGTTCCCCAATATCAAGGAGCGGCTCACCAGCCAGGGCACCAAGCTCTCGGGCGGCGAGCAGCAGATGCTGGCCTTTGCGCGCATCCTGCGCACCGGCGCGAACTTCCTGCTGCTCGACGAGCCGACGGAAGGTCTCGCACCTGTGATCATCGAGCAGATCGGACGGACCATCGCCCGGTTGAAGCGCGAGGGCTTCACGATCATTCTGGTCGAGCAGAATTTCCGTTTCGCGCAATCGGTCGCCGACCGCCACTACCTGGTCGAGCAGGGGCGCGTTGTGGACATGATCCCCAACGCCGAACTCGACCGCAACATCGACAAGCTGCACGCCCACCTGGGCGTCTGAGCTCTGCAACAACAAGAAAAACCGACCTAACGGACCTTTTGGAGGACCCAACCATGTCTTACTTCCGCATGAATCGCCGCTCGCTCATGGCGGGCGCTGCTGCCACCGCCTTCACCGCCCGTTCGATGGCGCAGGCCCAGCAGCCCGTGAACATCAAGATCGGCGTCCTCAACGACCGCTCCGGTCTCTATGCCGACCTGACCGGCGAGGGCTCGGCCCTTGCCGCCCGCATGGCCGTCGAGGACTTCGGCGCCACCGCCAAGGGCCTCAACGTCCAGATCGTCTCGGCCGACCACCAGAACAAGCCCGATGTCGGCGCCAACATCGCCCGCCAGTGGTATGACAATGACGGCGTCGATGCGATCGCCGACGTGCCGACCTCCTCGGTCGCGCTCGCGGTGAACCAGATCACCCGCGAGAAGAACAAGATCCACCTCAATTCGGGCGCCGCCAGCTCCGATCTCACCGGCGCCCAGTGCTCGCCCAACACGGTGCACTGGACCTACGATACCTATGCGCTCGCCCAGGGCACCGGCGCTGCCATGGTGAAGGCCGGCGGCGACACCTGGTTCTTCCTCACGGCGGACTATGCCTTCGGCCATGCGCTGGAGCGCGACACCTCGGCGGTGGTCACGCGGGCCGGCGGCCGCGTCCTCGGTGCGGTGCGCACGCCGTTCCCGGGCACGGACTTCTCGTCCTTCCTGCTGCAGGCCCAGGCGTCCCGCGCCAAGGTCATCGGCCTCGCCAATGCCGGCGGCGACACGATCAACTCGATCAAGCAGGCGGCCGAGTTCGGCATCACCCAGGGCGGCCAGAAGCTCGCCGGCCTGCTCGTCTTCGCGACCGACGTGCATGCGCTCGGCCTGCAGACGGCGCAGGGCCTGATCCTCACGGAGTCCTTCTACTGGGACCTCAACGACGGCACCCGCGCCTTCTCCGAGCGCTTCGCGCGCCAGCGCGGCGGCAACAAGCCGACCATGGTGCAGGCGGGCGTCTACGGCGCCACGCTGCACTATCTGAAGGCCGCTGCCGCCACCAAGTCGCGCGACGCCACCGCCAACATGGTCTGGATGAAGGCCAACGAGACGGACGATCCGCTGTTCGGCAAGGGCACGATCCGCGCCGACGGCCGCAAGCTGCACCCGGTCTATCTGTTCGAGGTCAAGAAGCCCTCGGAGTCGAAGGGGCCGTGGGACTACTACAAGCTGCTGGCGACCCTGCCGGCCGATCAGGCCTTCCGTCCGCTGAACGCGGGCAACTGCCCGCTCGTTCGCGCCTGATGCATTGACGACGACAAGGGAGCGCCGGCTGCCGGCGCTCCCGCCTCGTTCAGGAACAGCCAGACCCATGTTCGAATTTCTCGGCATTCCGCCGCAAGCCCTGTTCGGCCAATTGCTGCTCGGCCTCATCAACGGGTCGTTCTATGCGATCCTCAGCCTCGGGCTTGCCGTCATCTTCGGCCTCCTGAACATCATCAACTTCACCCATGGCGCCCAGTACATGATGGGCGCCTTCATCGCCTGGATGCTGCTGAACTGGGCCGGCATCGGCTACTGGCCGGCGCTGGTCCTGGCTCCGGTGCTTGCCGGCGTGAGCGGCGTGATCATCGAGCGCGTGTTCCTGAAACGCCTCTATCACCTCGACCACCTCTATGGTCTGCTGCTGACCTTCGGCCTCGCGCTGATCATCCAGGGTCTGTTCCGCAACCATTTCGGCTCGTCGGGCCTGCCCTACCAGATCCCGGCCGAGCTGCGCGGCGGCCAGAATCTCGGCTTCATGTTCCTGCCGAACTACCGGGCCTGGGTGGTCGTCGCTTCGCTTGTCGTATGCCTCGCGACCTGGTTCGTCATCGAGAAGACCAGGCTCGGCGCCTATCTGCGCGCCGCCACCGAGAACCCGACCCTGACGCAGGCCTTCGGCATCAACGTGCCGCTGCTGATCACGCTGACCTACGGGTTCGGCGTCGGCCTTGCCGCCTTCGCCGGCGTGCTCGCCGCGCCGATCTATTCGGTCAACCCGAACATGGGCGCCGACCTCATCATCGTCGTCTTCGCCGTGGTGGTGATCGGCGGCATGGGCTCGATCATGGGCGCCATCGTCACCGGCTTCGGCCTCGGCCTGGTCGAGGGCCTCACCAAGGTCTTCTATCCGGAGGCATCCGCCACCGTGATCTTCATCATCATGGCCATCGTGCTGCTCGTGAAGCCGGCCGGCCTGTTCGGGAGGACCGCCTGATGGCCGATATCGCCGCCACCGGCTCGCCGTCGATCGCCGCCTCCCCGAAGGCGGCCGCCGACAATGCCGCCCTGCACCGCATGGTCTTCATCGGGCTCGCCGCGGCGCTCGCCGTGCTGCCCTTCATCCCGGTGATCGGCTATCCGTTCTTCCTGATGAAGGTGCTGTGCTTCGCGCTGTTCGCCTGCGCCTTCAACCTGATGCTCGGCTATGGCGGCCTGCTGTCGTTCGGCCATGCCGCCTATTTCGGGCTGGCAAGCTACGTCTCGGCCTATACCGCCAAGCACTGGGGCCTGACGCCGGAACTGTCGATCCTGCTCGGCACGGCCTCCGGCGCGCTGCTGGGCTTCGTCTTCGGCGCGCTCGCCATCCGCCGGCAGGGCATCTACTTCGCCATGATCACGCTGGCGCTGGCGCAGATGGTGTTCTTCTTCTCGCTCCAGACGCCCCGCTTCACCGGCGGCGAGGACGGCATCCAGGCCGTGCCGCGCAACAACCTCTTCGGCCTCATTCCGCTCGGCTCCGACATCGCGACCTACTACCTTGTCGCGCTCGTGTTCATGGCCGGCGTGCTGCTGATCTACCGGGTCATCCATTCGCCCTTCGGGCAGGTGCTGAAGGCGATCCGCGACAACGAGGCGCGCGCCGTCTCGCTCGGCTACCGCGTCAACCAGTACAAGCTGGCGGTGTTCGTGCTGTCGGCGACGCTCGCCGGACTTGCCGGCTCGATGAAGGCCATCGCCGTCCAGCTCGCATCCCTCACCGACGTCCACTGGTCGATGTCGGGCGAGGTCGTGCTGATGACCCTCGTCGGCGGCATGGGCACGGTGTTCGGCCCGATCATCGGCGCGGCCGTCATCATCTCCATGCAGAACTTCCTCGCCGGCCTCGGCGCCTGGGTGACGGTGGTGCAGGGCATCATCTTCGTCGTCTGCGTCCTCGTCTTCCGCGAGGGAATCGTCGGCGTCATCGCCAAATGGATCAAGCGGCCGCTGTAGTTTCCCCCGGTCGGCGGCATCATCGCGCCGCCGACCGGAACTCCCGAACATGAACAACGTTAAGGCAAATGCCTTGGCGCGCCCTCCTGTCGTCGCGATTGCGCCGCCTTTGCAGGATGCGATCATGGGCCATGCCGCGCCTTTTCCTTGACGCGGCCATAGTCAGGTCGCCGGACGGCGGCGAACGGGAGCGAGTATGATGAAACCGATGCGAAGCGCGCTGCTGGCGGGAACGATGCTTTCCGCCTTGACCGCGGCTTGGCCGGCCCTTGTGCAGCCTGCCTTCGCGAACGACCGCGAGGGCGGGATCGTCCTCGCGCAGGCCCAGCCGGATCCGCGCGATCCGCGTCAGCGGCCGGGCGCCCAGCCCGGACGCCCGCAGGGAGCGCCGCCGCAGCAGGCAAGGCCGCCGGCCGCTCCTCCCCAGCAGGCGCGCCCGCCTGCCGCTCCGCCTCAGCAGGCAAGGCCGCCGGCCGCCCCGCCGCCGATCCAGCAGGTCCGTCCGCCAGCCGCGCCGCCGCCGCAGCAGGCCCGCCCGCCTGCCCAGCCGAGCGCTCCGCGCACCGTGCAGCCGGTTCAGCCGCGCGTTCCTGATCGTCCCGCCCAGACCCAGCCTCCCGCCGCCCCGCGGCAGGTGGCCCCGCCCGCCATCGGCAGGCCGCAGACGCCGCCCGCCGGCATCGATCAGCGTGGCGCCGGCCGCCCCCAGCAGGCGCCGAACCAGATTCAGCCGCCTCGCCAGCAGGCGGCCCCACCGGCCATCGCTCCGCCGCGCGGCGCGCCGGGTGCGCCGCCCGCGACAGGACAGGCTCCGCAGCGACCGGATTCGCCGGGCACGGCGACGCAGCAGCCGCGTCCCGGCACGCCCGGCGCGATCCGCCCGCAGGACGGCCGCCCGCCCTTCGGTGGCGGTCAGCCGCCGGTCGGTCAGCAACAGCGCCCCGGCGTGCCCGGCCAGCCTGTTCAGCCGCCTGTCGCCAATCCGCAGGGCGTTCCGGGCCAGCCTGTTCAGCCGCCGGTCGGCCAGCGTCCCGGCGTGCCCGGCCAGCCGGTGCAGCCGCCTGTCGGTCAGCGCCCCGGCGTTCCGGGCCAGCCGGTTCAGCCGCCGGTCGGTCAGCGTCCTGGCGTGCCCGGCCAGCCGGTGCAGCCGCCCGTTGCCAATCCGCAGGGCGTTCCGGGCCAGCCGGTGCAGCCGCCTGTCGGTCAGCGTCCCGGTGTTCCGGGCCAGCCGGTTCAGCCGCCGGTCGGCCAGCGTCCGGGCGTTCCGGGCCAGCCTGTTCAGCCGCCGGTCGGCCAGCGTCCCGGCGTGCCCGGCCAGCCGGTGCAGCCGCCTGTCGCAGGCCCGCAGGGTGTCCCGGGTCAGCCGCCGGTTGGCGGCCCGCAGGGTGTCCCGGGCCAACCCGGCTTCGGCCAGCGCCCGGGCGGTCCGGGGCAGCCGCCCATGGCCGTTCCGCCGGGCGCTCCCGGCCAGCCGCCGGTCGCAGGTCCCCAAGGGGTTCCAGGCCAGCCCGGCTTTGGCCAACGTCCCGGTGGTCCGGGTCAGCCGGGCTTCGGCGGACCGGGGCAGGGCGGCTTTTCCGGCGGTCAGCCGCCGAGCGGCCCGCCCGAGCGGCGTCAGGGTTCGCGCATCGGCCCGGCCGGCGCTGCCGCGCTCGGGGTCGGTGCCGGCCTCGTCGGTGGCTTCCTGCTCAGCCGCGGCGCGCGCGCCGAGCGGGTTGACGACATCCGCAGCTCGCGCCGCGAGGTTGACCGCGACGGCGTCAGGGTCATCTACGAGCCGGAGCGCACGATCATTCGCGACGGCGAGGGCACGTTTATCCGCCATGACGAGAACGCCCGGTTCCGCCAGCTCGGCGGCGACCTGCGCTCCGAGCAGCGCGGCAACGAGATGTACACGTTCTATGATCGGCCGGGCGGTGTCCGGGTGGTCACGGTCACCGATTCCAGCGGCCAGTTGCTGCGTCGTATCCGTCGCTATCCCGACGGGCGCGAGGTGGTGATCATCGACAATTCGTTCCGGCCGCAGCCGCGGACCTTCGAGGAGCAGATCGTCATCCTGCCGGAGCCGGAGATCCGCATCCCGCGCGAGCGCTACATTGTCGATGCCGACCAGGCGGACGAGGGCCTCATCTACGAGACGCTCACCGCCCCGCCGGTGCAGCGGCCGCCGCGCCGCTACACGCTGGACGAGGTTCGCTACAGCCCGACGGTGCGCGCTTATACCCGCAGCGTCGATATCGACACGATCAACTTCGAGACGGGCTCGTGGGAGGTGAAGCCGGATCAGGCCCAGCGTCTCACGACCATCGCCGCCGCGCTCGGCCGGGCCATTCAGGCCAATCCGAACGAGGTGTTCCTCATCGAGGGGCACACCGACGCGGTCGGCAACGACGTCGACAACCTGTCGCTGTCGGACCGGCGCGCCCAGTCGGTCGCGGCTATCCTGACGCAGAACTTCAACATCCCGCCGGAGAACCTGACGACCCAGGGCTATGGCGAGCAATATCCGAAGGTGCAGACGCAGGGCGCATCGCGGGAAAACCGCCGCGTGACCATGCGCCGCGTGACCGAGCTGCTCAACCAGCAGAACACGCAGGCGCCGCAGCAGTAGCGGCGTCGGCAGGTGGCCAGCGACGGGCGCCTTCGGGCGCCCGTTTCGTTTCAGGGGCGGTGCAGGTGGAGGCCGACCAGCGCCTGTTCGAAGCGGAAGCCGAGCGTGCCGTAGAGGTTGACCACGCCCAGATTGGCGGCGGAGATCATGGTCTCGGCGCGGGCGACGCCTTCCGCCTTGAGCACCTTCATCACCGCGATCCAGAGCGGATAGGCGAGGATGCCGAGCTTCGGCCGCGTGCCGGCGAGGATCAGGTCGGCGACGCCCTCGTTCACCCGGAAGGCCATGAAGGCGCCCGGCGCGCCGTCGGCATCGGCGACGAGCACGCGGGCGCGGCCGTTCAGGAGCCCGTCCATCCAGTCGATCTGGCGGCGGCGGTTGACCTCGTCGGGGATGGCGGCGTCCTCGGCGAAGCGGCCATAGCGGAAGCTGTCGGCGGCCTGTTCGATCAGCGCGTCCTGGTCGGCGGGCAAGGCCTCGCGCAGCTGCACCGTTCGCGTGACGCGCGGCGGCGGCTCGTAGCGCGCGACATTGCGGCAGCTCAGGCGATAGGCGGTTTCGACATAGCGAAAGCCGGCTGCCTGCATGCGGCCGATGGCGCTGCGGCGGTCGGCATCGAGCCTTGCGGTGACAAGGCCGGCGGCCTTGCCCGTGCAAAGCTGCTCAAGGCGCCCGAAAAGATCGGCATCCAGCGCCGCATCGCCGCCGGTCTCCGCTGCGAGCGACAGTTCGGTGATGTCGAGCGTCGGCCGGCCAAGCGCTTTCGCATCCCACGGCGTCTCGCGCAGGCGCATGAACGCGCCGGGCGCGGCAGAGAGCTCGATGGTCATGTCAGGGCGGGCAGCGGCGGAACGCCGCGGCGAGATCCACGACGATGTCGTCCGGGCCGAGCAGGCCGGGCGGCGGCGGCTGGAGCAGGGCGAAGGCCTTGGGCGTCAGGCTTGCCGCGCGCGGGTCGCGCCGGCGGATGACCGCTGCGCGCAGCTTCGTGGAGAGGCTTTCCAGCGTGTCGTCGGCGATCACGTCGTCGAGCACCACAAGGCTGCGCGCCTGAGCCTGCGCCTCGATGATGACCGCTTCGATGGCGGCCATGCCCGACACGACCGGGCGCATGTCGGGATGCACGCCGTCGCGGCCATAGGCGCGCAGTCGCCGGTCGAGATTGTAGGCTGTCGTCCAGTTGCCGGCGCTGACGTGAAGGTTCGCGGCCACCGCCATTCGCCGCAAGGTGAAGTCCTGCAGGCGTGACAGCAGTTCCGTCGTCGGCATGGCGGCGGGATCGTCGGGTGCGATGAACGAGGCGAGATATTCGAGGCCGCCGCGGAAGCGGTCCCAGCCATCCATCGTCTCGCTGTTGCCGGTATGGTTGTTGGCGCCGTGGGAGACGGCCGTCACCCGCGCGAAGGGCTCCGGAGCGAACAGCACCTTGCCGACATTCAGGGCCCGGGCCAGGTGGGCGAAATAGTGGAAGACGAAGGTGTTGCCGGGTTCCAGGATATCGGCCATCGCATCCGTGCGGATGATGAACCATTCCGGGAAGGCGTGATGCGCCATCAGGAAATCGAGGCAGCGGGCATGCTCGCCGCGCTCGAACAGTTCCTCCCGCTCCATCCGGTAGAAGGTGCCCAGTTCGGCATCGCCGCGCGTCTCGTCGATCAGCAGCCACGGCGCCTGCAGCATGACGATGTCGGGCGATGCCAGGAGACGCCCGAGATAGGCCTCGACCTTCTCGGGGATCAGCAGGTCGTCGTCGCCGACCCAGATGGCGAAGGCGCCGCGCGACTGGCGGTAGGTGTAGAGGAAATTGCCGTAGGCGCCGATGTTCTCGGTCTGGCGCACCGAACGGATGCGGGCATCGCCCTTGGCCCAGCGCGCCACGATCTCCGGCGTCTCGTCGGTGGAGCAATTGTCCGAGACGAGGATCTCGAAATCGATGCCAAGCGCCGAGAAGGCATCGAGATGGTGCCGGAAGAAGCGGTCGAGATAGCGCGCGCGGTTGTAGGTCGGCAGCGCGATGGTCAAGAGCGGGCGCGCCGGCTCAGCCACCGGTGAGAGGTGCCGCGCCGTCGAAAGGGCCGCGCTCGGTGCCATGGCGTGTCCGTTCCGTCAGGCGGCGCGGCGGGCGTGCCGCGCGAGGATCGAGGTCAGCGAGCGGGAGACGCGGGCCGCCACGTCGCGGGTGACGTTGTAGCCGCTCGGCAGGTTGATGCCGGTCTGCGAGATCGCATAGGCGTTGGGGTTGCGGATCGCCGCGTCGCGCGCCGAGGGCTGGCTGCGGAAGGCCGGCTGCCAGCTTAAGGGATAGAAGAACGGCCGCGTGTCGATGCCGTCGGCGCCGAGTTCCGCCGCCACCTGCTGCTTCAGGAGGCGCAGCGAAGGGTCGAGAACGGCCGTCACCATCCAGTAGCTGTTCAGGACATGCGGCGGCTCGGCGTTCAGCGTCACGCCGGGCACGTCGCCGAGTGCCTCGCGGTAGAAGGCGAAGATGTCGCGCTTCATGGCGATCAGCTCGTCCAGCCGTTCCATCTGGGCGACGCCCATCGCGGCCTGCATCGCCGACATCCGGTATTTGAAGCCGACCTCCTCGGTGATCAGGGCTCGCGAGGTCGGATGGCGGCCCTGGTCGCGCAGGATGTTGACCCGCTCGGCCATGGCGTCATCGTCGGTGACGAGCATGCCGCCTTCGCCTGTCGTCACCGTCTTGGAGCCGTGGAAGGAGAAGACCGAGGCCTTGCCGAAGGAGCCGGCCGGCTTGCCGCGCCAGCGCGAGCCGATGGCTTCCGCCGCATCCTCGATCAGCACGATGCCGTGGTCGCGGGCGATGGCGTCGAGGCGCGCCCAGTCGGGCATGCCGCCATAGAGGTCGACGACGATGGCCGCTTTCGTCTGCGGGGTGATGGCGGCGGCAAGGCTTGCCGGCGACATGCACCACGTCACCGGATCGATGTCGCAGAAGACCGGCGTCGCGCCGACCTGCACGACCGGCGAGGCGGTCGCGACCCAGGTGCATTCCGGTACGATGACCTCGTCGCCGGGGCCGATGTTCAGCGCGGCGAGCGCGAGGTGGATGGCCGAGGTGCAATGGGCGAGCGAGACCGCGTGCTTGCGGCCCGTGTGCTCGGCCACCATGGCCTCGAACCGGGTGTTGTACCTGGCGTGGTTCTCGAACCAGGCGGTGCGCGCCGCCTCCGCCACCAGTTCCACCTCGCGCGGCGAGATGGAGGGGCCGGCGACGGGAATGCGGGCCAGCTTGCCATGGAACGGCGTGGTGTCGCGCGCGCCCTTCCAGCCGAGATCGGCATCGAGCTTGCCGCCGTCGATCAGCGCCTTGAGCCGGGCGAGGCGGATATAGCGCTGCCCGGTCAGGTCCTCCGGCGTGGTGCGGCCGGCAAGGGCTGCCACCAGTTCCTTGGCCCCCGAGGCGGCCGTGTGCAGGAAACGGAAATCCGGGAAGGCATCCGCGAACTTCGTGAAGTCGACGCGGTAGGAGCGGGGGTCGATGGTGTTGCCCGCACCATAGGTCACCTTCGCGCCGGGAACCGCTTCCGCCACGATGGCCGCGATGTCGCGGACCAGATGGTTCTCGTCGTTCCGGCCGATGTTGAAGGCTTCGCCCCGCACCCCGTCGGCATCCGCTGCGAGGATCGCAGCTGCGGCCCGCGCGAGGTCGCGGCAATGGAGCAGCGGCCGCCAGGCGAGGCCCGAAGACAGCAGCCGCACCTCGCCGGTCGACAGCGCCGAGCAGACGAGGTTGTTGAGCACGAGGTCCATGCGCACGCGCGGCGAGAGGCCATAGCAGGTGGCGTTGCGCATGAAGGTCGGGGCGAAGGTCTTGTCGGCAAGCGCGAGGAGGCCGGCCTCGGATTCCACCTTGCTCGCGGCATAGGGCGTCAGCGGATTGACCGGCGCTGTCTCGTCCAGCAGCAGGTCGGGATTGCCGGCGCCGTAGATCGAGCATGACGAGGCGAAGATGAAACGGGCGACGCCTGCGGCCTTGGCCGCCTTGGCCAGCGCGATCGTCGCGTCGCGGTTGATGGCGGCGGTGAGTTCGGGCGCAAGATCGCCCATCGGGTCGTTGGAAAGCGCGGCGAGGTGCAGGATCGCATCGATGCCGGCAAGGTCCGCCACGGTCACCTCGCGCACGTCCTTCAGGATGACGCGCGCGGGTTCGGCGGGCGTCATGCCCTCGGTGTGGCAGGGCAGGAAGTAGCCGGTGTCGAGGCCGACGACCTCGTGGCCGGCCTCGGTGAGGACCTGGGTTGCGACCGATCCGACATAGCCGGCATGGCCGGTGACGAGAACCTTCATGATGCCCTCACGCCGCCGCAGCCGAACGCATCGGCTCGTCGTCCCACGTCTTCCAGGGCGCCTTGCCGCTGTCCCACAGGCCCTGCAGCAGGCGCAGCTCGCGCAGCGTGTCGACGCACTGCCAGAAGCCGTCGTGGCGATAGGCGCCGAGCCGGCCCTCGCGAGCCAGACGCTCGTAGAGGGTGATCTCCAGCGAGCCGGCATCGCCGTCGACCGCCAGGCAGTCGAATACGCCGGGCTCGAAGACCGCGAAGCCGCCATTGATCCAGCCTTCGCCGATCTGCGGCTTCTCCACGAAACCGGCTACGTCGTCGCCGTCGAAGCGGATGCCGCCGAAACGGGCGGGCGGGCGTACCGCCGTGATGGTCGCGGTGTGGCCGCGGGCGCGATGCTGGTCGATCACCGCCTGAACGGGAACGTTGGAAACGCCGTCGCCGTAGGTGACGAGGAACGGCGCGCCGTCGAGATGCGGCTTGAGGCGCAGGATGCGACCGCCCGTATTGGTGTCGAGGCCGGTATTGACGATGCGCACGCGCCAGTTGTCGAAGATCGGGCCGGAGCGCGAGACCTTGCCACGGCGCGTGTCGACCGTCAGGTCTCCGGCCATCTGGATCTCGTCCAGGAAGAAGCGCTTGATGACATCGGCCTTGTAGCCGCCGGCGATGACGAAGTCGTCGAAGCCCTGCGCCGCGTAGTGGCGCATGATGTGCCAGAGGATCGGCCGGCCGCCGATATCGACCATCGGTTTCGGCTTGGTGTCGGATTCCTCGGCGATGCGGGTGCCGCGACCGCCGGCGAGTATGACCACGCGCATGAATTGTCCCTGGCCGTTATCGGCCGGAGCATGGCGGTTTATGGTAAACGGCGGGTAAAGATCGCGGGGGCGGCGCGGGCCGTCACGGCCGCGTGGCCGATGCGCGCCGGTGGGCGAGCGCCAGCTCCATGAGCGCCGTCTCGCGCTCGACCAGCAGGCGGGCGTGGTCGAGGGCGAGGGCGAAGTTCTCTTCCATGATCGCGCACTGCATGCCGAGGATGATCGGCCGGGCGCTCGGCATGGCCGCGAGGATCGCCTCGACGCGCGCCGCAAGGTCGGCATGGCTGATGGCGTCGAAGCCGTTCAGCAGCATTTCCTGAACGAGCCAGGCGATGCTCTTGCCGACCGTGTCGATCTCCTCGGCCCGCAGCAGCAGGCCGAGTTCGAGGCTTTCGCCGGCCTCGCCGACCGCCGCATGGGTGGCGCCGGACAGGATCAGATCGGACATGGCGGCGCCTCGAATGTGTTGCGAAATCCTTTCTGTAAGTATTTTGTCAAGGTTAATATTCGGTAAATCAAGTATTATTTTCATTCTATTCACCATCAATACGAAGACCTTAAATCGTGCCCAAGAAAAAAGCATTTCTTAAATGGCGGACGCCAAAGTCGGCGAGCCTTCGAGAACTGAAGGCCCTCCCAGGAACGGGAGGCGTCATCGACCACCCCTCAGAAGCAGGGGTCCCTAGGAAAGGGTACTACACATGTCCGACATCACCATTTCGCGTGGCGTCCGTTCGAACCTCCTCTCGCTGCAGAACATCGCTGCCCAGCGCGAGACGATCCAGGGCCGTCTGGCCTCGGGCAAGAAGGTCAACTCGGCCCTCGACAACCCGACCAACTTCTTCACGGCCGCTTCGCTGAACTCGCGCGCCAACGATCTGGGTTCGCTGCTGGACTCCATGTCCAACGGCATCAAGACCCTGGAAGCCGCCGATAACGGCCTGAAGTCGGTCACCCGCACGGTTGAATCGCTGCAGTCGTCGATCCGCCAGGCCCGTCAGGACAAGTCCTGGCAGGGTGAGAGCTATGCCTTCACCGCCACGTCCGGCACCGGCGACATCGGTTTCTCCGGCGGCGCAGTCGGCACCACGGCCGTCACGGTTTCGGTCGCTGCCAACGCTTCGGTCGATGACGTCGTCGCCGCGGTCAACGCGAACTCCTCGCTCACCAACAAGGTTCGTGCCTCGAACGACAACGGCAAGCTGCGCATCGAGAACCTCTCGACCAGCGACCTGACGGTCACCGACGCTGCCCCCTCCACCACCGGCACCGGCGGCACCATCGGCGGCAACACGGTTCGCGCCGACCTGGTCAAGCAGTTCAACGACCTGCGCCAGCAGCTCGACCGCACCGCGGAAGATGCTTCCTTCAACGGTATCAACCTGCTGCGCGGCGACTCGCTGTCGATCACGTTCAACGAGACCGGCTCGTCGTCGCTCACCATCCAGTCGAAGGGTGGCGAGTCGATCAACTCGACCAACCTCGGCATCGACGCCCAGGCGACCTCGGTGGCCGACACCGATGCCGGCCTGGACGCGGTCCTCGGCAAGCTGTCGACGGCGCTCGGCTCGCTCCGTTCGCAGTCGTCGTCCTTCGGTTCCAACCTCTCCATGGTGCAGAACCGCCAGGACTTCACGAAGTCGATGATGAACACGCTCAAGGGCGGCGCGGACAACCTGGTCCTCGCCGACCAGAACGAGGAAGGCGCCAACCTGCTCGCGCTCAACACCCGCGCGCAGCTCGCCACCTCCGCCCTGTCCTTCGCCTCGCAGGGCGACCAGCAGGTTCTCCAGTTCCTCCGCTGATCCAACAGCGGGACGTTTAGACCACCAGGACTTGGGCGGCCTTCGGGCCGCCCTTTTTCTTTGTCCGCCGGGCTTTTCGCGGGAAGCGGAGGACGCCGAAAGCATTAAGGAAAACGGCGTCTTGCCGAGCATGGTAAAATTCTGATTGCCGTATGCGCTTTTTTAACGATGTCGGGAGCAGGATCACCCCGCCTTCAAGAACAGAAGGCCCTCCCAGGATGTGGAGGCGTACCGACCACCCCTCAGAAGCAGGGGTCCCTAGGAGAGGGTAGTATCCATGTCTGACATCACCATTTCGCGTGGCGTCCGTTCGAACCTTCTTGCCCTGCAGAACATCGCCTCGATGCGCGAGACGGTGCAGGGTCGCCTGGCTTCAGGCAAGAAGGTCAACTCGGCCCTCGACAACCCGACCAACTTCTTCACCTCCGCCGCGCTGAACTCGCGTGCCAACGATCTGGGTTCGCTGCTGGACTCCATGTCCAACGGCATCAAGACCCTGGAAGCCGCCGATAACGGCCTCAAGTCGATCACCCGCACCGTCGAGTCGCTGCAGTCGTCGATCCGCCAGGCCCGTCAGGACAAGTCCTGGAAGGGCGAGAGCTACGCCTTCACCGCCACGTCCGGCACCGGCGACATCGGCTTCTCCGGCGGCGCGGTCGGCACCACGGCCGTCACCGTCTCCATCGCGGCCAACGCCGATGTCGACGCGGTGGTCGCGCAGATCAACGGCGTGACGGCGCTGAGCGGCAAGGTCCGCGCCTCCAACGACAACGGCAAGCTGCGCATCGAGAACCTGTCGACCGGCGACCTGACCGTCACCGACGCTGCCCCCTCGACCACCGGCACCGGCGGCACGATCGGCGGCAACACGGTTCGCGCCGACATGATCCGCCAGTTCAACGACCTGCGCCAGCAGCTCGACCGCACCGCGGAAGATGCCTCCTTCAACGGCATCAACCTGCTCCGCGGCGATGCCCTCAGCATCACCTTCAACGAGACGGGCTCCTCCTCGCTCACCATCCAGTCCAAGGACGGCAAGCCGATCAACTCGACCAATCTCGGGATCGATCAGCAGCAGACCTCGGTGGCCGACAGCGACACCAGCCTCGACGCGGTCCTCGGCGAACTCTCGACGGCGCTCGGCTCGCTCCGTTCGCAGTCGTCGTCCTTCGGTTCCAACCTCTCCATGGTGCAGAACCGCCAGGACTTCACGAAGTCGATGATGAACACGCTCAAGGGCGGCGCGGACAACCTGGTCCTCGCCGACCAGAACGAGGAAGGCGCCAACCTGCTCGCGCTCAACACCCGCGCGCAGCTCGCCACCTCCGCCCTGTCCTTCGCCTCGCAGGGCGACCAGCAGGTCCTCCAGTTCCTCCGCTGATATCGCGGCAGGCAAAACACGATCGGGAAGGGCGGCCCTCGGGCCGCCCTTCGTCGTTTCCGGGGCCGTGTTAGAGCGGCGTTAACCATCTGCGGCAAGAGTGCGTTAACGGCCAGCCGTGCGCCCTTCGGCGCGGGCCGGCATGCCTTGCTGGAGATCGCGCATGGCCACCTCCCTCGAATGGGCCCGTCCTCTCGACGAGCGCAGCCGCCGCCATGCGGTCGACTATGCCGTCCGTTCAGCGGACCACGCGCTGGTGCGGGGCGAGGCGTCCATCGCCCTGCGCATCGCGCGCCAGCTCGTCCTCGCCGCACCGGGTGACCGGACGCATGCGGATATCCTCGATCGCGCCCAGGCGGCGCGTGACGCTGCCAGCGACATGATCGCCCGGGGCACCGGCAGCGAGGATCCCGAGATCGTCAATCAGGTGGCCGCCGCCTACCTCGCCCTCGGCGAGGTCGCGACGGCCGCCAATCTCTGGCTCGGCCTCGCGCGCGCGGACACGTCGCGGCTCGACGCCTTCGTCAGCTTCGCCTGGTGCATGGCCCGCGCGGGCAATTACGAATCCGCCGCCCAGATCGTCGCCCATGTCTCCGGCATCGCCAGTCACGCCAAGATCGACGCCATAGGCATGATGATCGCGCTCGCGGGCGGCAACCACGATGCCGCGCTGGCCGCTGCCAAGGCCGCCACTGGCCGCGATCCCGGCGCCCATGTCTGGCTGCCGCTCGGCGCGATCTTCCAGAGTTCGGGCGTCGTGAACGCGGCGGCTCTGTCGCTCGGCCTGCGGCTCGAGGACCTCTGCGCCACGCTGCATCTCTACGAGATCGGCCAGGCGATCCAGGCCGGCCGCAGCGACGAGGCCATTCGCCGGGCCGACGAGATTCTCGCCGCCGTGCCGGACGACCGCTGGGCGGCCATGTTCAAGATCATGGCGCTGGTCGCCAAGGACGACAAGATCGGCGCGGTGCAGGCGCAGGCGGCGCTGGCCGCGGCGAGCGGTGCGCGGCTCGATGTGCTGACCCGGCTCGTCGACCTGCTGTTCGAGATTTCGGCGCACCAGCAGGTGGTCGATCTTGGCTCCATGGTGCGCGAGCGGCTGCCGAACCATTATTCGCTGCTGTCGACCATCGCCCATTCGGCCGCGCATGTGGCGGAGATGGACCTGGCCGAGGAGACCATTGCGCAACTGCAGCCGCTCACCGAGACGATCGGCAAGACCGGCCTGTCGCCCTTCATCGTCATGACCATGAGCGACGATCTGGCGGTGCAGCGGGCCGCTGCGGAACGGCGCGCCCTGATCCTGCCGGGACCCGAGGCGCCGCTTGCCGCGCCGCTGCCCGCGCCGCCGGATCGCGAGCGGCTGCGCATCGGCTATTTCTCCAACGACTTCCACAATCACGCGACGATGAAGCTGCTGACGGAAGTGCTGGAATGCACCGACCGCGAGCGCTTCGAGCTCGTGGCCTATTCTTACGATTCGAGGCCGGAGGATGCCGAGCGCGTCCGGGTGCGCGCCGCCTTCGACCGTTTCGAGAATGTCGCTCCCTTTGGCGAGGGGCACATTGCCGAGATGATCAGGGAGGCCGGCATCCACGTGCTGGTGGACCTGAAGGGCTATACGGGCGGGTCCCGCCTTGGCCTCCTGAAATACCGGGCGGCGCCCATCCAGGTGAACTGGCTCGGCTATCCCGGCACCTATGGCATGGCGGAATCCGACTACATCGTCGCCGACCGGTTCATCATCCCCGAAGGTGCCGAGGGCGGCTATTCGGAAGCGGTGGTGCGGCTGCCCGATTGCTACCAGCCGAACCGGCGCAGCCGCGACGTGGTGGCGGCGCCGACCCGCGAGATGGTCGGGCTGCCGGAGGGTGCCTTCGTCTTCGCCTCGTTCAACCATGTCTACAAGGTCGGCGGCGCGCTGTTCGCGGCCTGGATGGACATCCTGAAGGCCGTGCCCGGTTCGGTGCTCTGGCTCCTGTCGAAGGATGCCTCGATCAGCGAGCGGCTGCGTGCGCGCGCCGAGGCGCACGGCGTCGATCCCTCCCGGCTCGTGTTCGGTCCGGTCATGGACAATGACCATCACCTTGCGCGCTACGGTCTCGTGGACCTCGCGCTCGACACATTCCCGGTCGGCTCGCACACGACGGCGAGCGATGCGCTCTGGATGGGCGCACCGCTGCTGGCACTTGCGGGCGACTCCTTCATCTCGCGCGTCTCCGGCAGCGTCGTGAAGGCGGCCGGCATGGAGCATCTCGTCGCTTTCTCGATGGACGAATACAAGGCCAAGGCGATCGCGCTCGGCAACGATCCGGGCACGGCGCGGGCGCTGCGCGAGACCTTGATCCGCACGCGCGGCAGCGTGCCGCTGTTCGATCCCGCCCGCTTCGCGGCCCATCTTGGGTCCGCCTACGAGACCATGGTCGATATCTGGCGGCGAGGCGAGAAGCCGCACCACTTCGAGGTGGCCTCCGTCGATGCGCAGGCTGTGGGAACGGCGCGCCTGACGGGCTGAAAAGCGGACATTTGCCGTCTGCTTGAGCATCACCGCCTAACCGCAAGGGGAGAAGGTGAGCGCCTCTGGGCGCAATTGCGGAACATGCCGGAAACCTACCAAACCAGCGTTACGCTGTCAAGGACAAAAATCTGATGATAGGAATTTTGTCAGGAGCCAACTGAGGCCCCCGCCGGCTCCCGACCTCAATACTCGATCTCGGCGCCGATGCCGGCCGCCGCCCGCCCGTCCGCGCCGATCTCGGTCTGGATGCGGATGCGGCGGGTCAGGTCGATATCGACGCCGACCGCGCTCGATTCCGGTTTGGCGCCGGCTCGGACGCCGATCCTGACGCGGTCGTTGATCGTGCGGGACACGCCGACCGCCGGGCCGGTCGCGCCGGTCGTCACGTCGAGATTGTCGACGCCCAGCGCCCGGCGCGTCGCCTCGAACGCGTCGGGTCCGCCACGGCCGGAAAGCGTTGCGATGGCCTGCGCGAGCTGCACCGCCTGGAACGGCGACAGGCCCGCCGCGGCGCGCTGGAACAGCAGCCGCGAGAGCACCTCGTCCTGCGGCAGCGCCGGCACCGAGGAGAGCGTGAATTCCGGCTGCGTGGCGCGGCCGGTGATCGCGACCGTCGCGGTCACGTCGCTGGCGCGGGTCTCGGCGACGAAGTCGAGATCGGGGATGAGGTCGCCGCCGCCGAAGGTGACGCGGCCGCGGGTGAAATCGAGCCTCTGCGTCAGCAGCGACAGGCGGCCGCGCCTCAGCTCGAAAGCGCCGTTGGCGCGCATGTCGGCGGTGGTACCGGTCAGGCGGAGCTGGCCGCCGAGTTCGGCGTCCATGCCGCGGCCCCGGACGAAGACCCGGCCGGGCGCATCCAGCGTCACGTCCAAAGTCGCGTTGAACACCGGCTGCCGGCGGCCACGGGCGGCCTCGGCCCGCTGCCGGGCGATCTGCGCAAGCCTTGCACGCGTCTGCTCCGGAGCGTTGACATGGCGGGCGTCGCGCAGCGGTTCGACCGTGGAGGGCAGGCGGTCGGGAATGCGCACCTCGATGGTCGAGACGTCCATGCGGCCGGAGAGGCGCGGGGTCGTCGCCAGCGGGCCGGACACGGCGAGGTTCAGGCTCGCGATCATGCTGACGATGTCGCTGGAGACGAGCTCGGCATTGCTGGCGGCGATGCGCAGGTCCGCTGGGAAGCCGCGGTTCGGGTCGGCATTGACGCGGCCGGACACGGAAATGGTGCCGCCGTTCTTGGCGCGCGCCGTCAGGCGTTCGATGCCGATATCGTTGCCGCGGCCGGTGACGCGGCCCTCGATGGCGGTCAGCGTAACGCCCTGCAGCGGGTCGGAGAAGGAGCCGCCGGAGAGCGTCGCCGTGCCCTGGATGTCGGGATTGGCGCGGGTGCCGCGCAGCGCGCCGTCGATGGCGACCCGGCCCGCGACGCGGCGGCCGGAACCGGCGAGCTGGGCATTGGCGAGGGCTGCGTCCAGCGTGCCGCGGGCGCGGAGGTCGAAGGCGCCGGCAGGTCCGATCGGCGCCGAGCCGTTGACGTCGAGCGCGATGACCCGACCGCCGGCGATGCGGGCGTCGACGGTGGCGCGCTGGCCCTGCAACGCCCCGCGCGCGGTGATGTCCAGAGCGGGAACGCCGGAGCTGCGGGTGGCCGGCGCGGAGAGGCCGCGCAGCGTCACCTCGTAGGGGCCGGTCGGTGTCGCGGCAGGTCCGCGCAGGGTGGCGCGGGCGTCGAGCGTGCCGCGCAGCCCCGTGCCGGGGGCGAGGATGTCGAGGGCGGCGAGCGGCACGCGCCGCGCGGCCACCTGTGCGTCGAGGTCCGCGCCGAGCTTGCCGGACACCTCGACCTCGCCGCCCTGCAAGCCGACGACGAGGCGCTGCGTGCGGATCGACGAGCCTTCGAGCAGCAGCGTTGCCGGCTGGGTCAGGGCGATGCGCGCACCGGATCGCGTGGCGCTGAACGAGGCGAGGTCGAGCCGGTGCGGGGTGCCGGGCACGAGGCGGCCTGCCGTCGCCAGCGCGAAGCCGCGGGCATTGGCGGTGAGGTTCAGGTCGGTCGCGCCGGACGTGCCATTGGCGCGGAAGTTGATGCGTTCGATGGTTTCGCCGCCGGCCACGAGGCGGTCCACGGTCGCCTCGCCGTTGAGCACCGGGCGGCCGTAGAGGTCGTCGCCGGAGAGGTTGGCGCGCAGGAAGTTGAGCGTCGCCGCGCCCGCGACGAGGCGCTGGGCATCGCCCTCGATGGCGACGCGCTGGCGGCCGTTGGCGGCATCCGCCGTGACCGCTGCGCGCAGGCTGCCCGACAGGCGCGTCAGGGCCAGCGGCGAGAGGTCGTCGAGATTGCCGGCGGTGAGGCTGATACGGCCGGTGGCGAGGTTGCCGGGCGCGATCTGGCCCTGCCCATCGGCGGAGACCGAACCGAGGCGGAACGACAGCTTTTCCAGCGACCAGATGCCGCCGGCACGCGCCTGCGCCGCAAGGTCCGCCAGAAGCGGCTTGCCGTCGACGTCGCCGCTGCCGGTGAGCACGATGTTCGGCGTGCTCGACACGGTGCGGGCGGTGAGCGCGAGGCGCAGGTCACGGATCGGGCGGTTCTGGGCGCGGACATCGGGCGCGGCGATGGTCAGCGACACGTCGGGGTCGAGCGCGTCGCCGAAGACGTGAGTATCGGCCCGCGCGGCGCCGGCCAGCTGCGCATCGACCTGCCTGAGGTCGGGCAGGTTCAGGTTGGCACGCAGGTCGAGGCGGCCATCGCCCATGCCGCCGTTGAGGGTCGCTGCGACATGCTGGCCGCGCAGGGTCACGGCCTCGAGCGTCATCGCCTCGCGCCGGCGCGTCACCGTGCCGGAAAGGACAAGCTGCCGCCCGGCGAGGCGGTCGGCGATGGGATGGCCGAGAACAAGCTCGGTGAGGCGGCCATCGAGCACGGCCCGCATACGCGACACCGAGGGATCGCCGGTCACAACCGCCTCGACGAAGCCGCGTCCGGCGAGCGGCCGTCCGGCGAGACGGGAGAGCGCCTGCAGGCGGAAAATCTCGGCGCGCACTTGGCCGTCAAGCAGCTTCGCGCCGGTTCGGCCGGTAAAGGCGAGCTTCAGGTTCGGCGTGGTGGCCGAGAGATCGGAGACATCGGTGACGGCCTGATCGTCGACGCTGGCGCGCAGGTTCAGGGCGATGCGGTCGCCGAGCGCCTCGGATATGCCCTCGTCGGCGAGCTTGAGGCCGTCCGCGCGGCCGTCCAGCGCGATGCGATAACGCTGGTTGCCCTGATTGACCGGCTCGGCCGAAAGCGTCGCGTTCATCGCGCCGAGGCTGACGGCCGGGCTTGCGAGCCCGCGCAGTTCCAGTCGGCTGTCGACGCGGGGGGACGCTACCGGGCCGCGGGCCGTCGCGTCGAAGACGAGAGTTTCGAGGCGCGTCTCGCCGCGGGCCGTGGCGCCGCCCTCGTTGTGCAGCGCCCGGGCGGTTGCTCGGACGTTCAACTCACGTTGGGCGGTCAGGTGGCCGCCGAGCACCAGTTCGGCGAGTTGCGAGCCGAGGCGGAAATTCTCGATGGCATAGCCGCCGTCGTCGCCGAAGATCAGGTTGCCGTCGATGGTCGTGTCGCCGGCGAACACCGCGCCGACGGCGGGCGGCAGCAGCTTCTCGATGCGCGAGGTGAGCTTCAGGCCGAGGCGGCGTATCTGGTTGTCGCGCGAGAGGATGGCGTCGCCGCGCGCATTGATGTCGGCGCCCGCGTCGAAGACGACCCGGCCGCGCCAGTCGTCGAGCCGGCCCGCGCCGGCAAGGTCCAGCTTCACCGGCGGCTGGCCGGGAATGTCGGCGAGGCGCGCGACGATGCCGCCGGCCGGCTCGTCATGCTGGAGCGACAGGTCGAGCTGCTGCGTCGAGGGCACGAAGGTCAGTTTCAGCGCGGAGAGGCCGGGCTGGTCGAGCCGGCGCACCTCGAAGGCCGCGTTCAGCCCCTCGGCCGGCGGGCCGAGCGTGGCATTGCCGGAGGCCGAGAAACGGGCCGCGACGCCGATGACCGGCTCGCCGAGGATGAGTTCGCCGAGCGCGAGCTTGCCGATCTCGACCTTCAGCGGCAGCTCGGGGAGCAGCGGGCCGTCCGCGGCCGGCGGCGGCGCGTTCGGGTCGGGCAGTGGCCTGCGGAGGAATTCGACGCGGCCGATTTCGAGGTTCTGGATCTCCAGCCGGCGCGACAGCAGCGCGAGGCGGCGCCAGACGAGGCGGATCGTGTCGATCCTGAGATAGACGCCCTGCGCGTCGGCCACGGTCACGTTGCGGATGACGGCATCCGACGACAGCGGGCCTTCGACCGCGCCGATGGAAACCTGCGAGCCCGGCGAGGAGATCATCCGCGAGATGAAGCCCGCGAGCACGCCCTGATCCTCCTGCGCATGCAGCGCGGGGCCGCGCGACAGGAGGCCGAAGCCGATGCCGGCGAGGACAAGAAGGATAAGGGCGTATCGGAGCTTCTTCATCAGAATGCCTGCCCGATGCTGACGTAGAAGGCCCAGGGCTTCTCGCCCTGGCGGCGCGCGAGCGGCACGGCCACGTCGAAGCGGATGGGGCCGACCGCCGTGTAATAGCGGAGGCCGAGGCCGGCTGCGTAGCGCATCGGGGCGGAGCCGTTCGGGAACGAGCCCGAATAGGCCTGGCCCATGTCGAAGAAGGGCACGACACCGATCGTGTCGGTGATGCGGATGCGCGCTTCGAACGAGGCCTCGAACAGGCTCATGCCGCCGGTGACATTGCCGAAGGCGTCGCGGGGGCCGAGGCTCTTGTACTCGAAGCCACGCACGGAGCCGCCGCCGCCGGCATAGAAGCGCCGGGCCGCCGGAATAGCCGACAAAGTGCCGCCGAGGATCGAGCCGAAGGCGATGCGGCCGGCGAGGATGTAGCGGGCCGCGTCGTCCAGCGCGTGATAGTACGACGCCTGAATCCGGCCGATGGCGAAGAGCTGCGGCGCGTCGCCGAAGCCGTGATAGGGCGTGAACGAGGCGGTGATCCGGACGCCGCGCGTCGGATCCAGCGGCCGGTCGGTGGTGTCGTAGGTCGCCCCCAGGGGCAGGCCGATCAGGCCATACTGAAAACGCCCGAGCGGATCGACGGAGCGGCCGATCTCGCCTTCGATGCCTGCGCGCACCGAGAAGGAATCGGTGAAGCGGTGGCGGATCGAAACCGTCGCATTGGCGAGTTCGCTCGTATAGTTCGGCGTCAGCTCGCGCTGGACATAGACATCAGCGAGCAGGTCGTTGCGGGTGCCCCAGAGCGCCGGCTTCAGGAACGAGGCCGACAGGCGGCCGCCGATGTCGTTCGGATCGAAGCCGCGCCGGCTGCTGCCACCGAAGAAATTCTGCTGCCCGGTGAAATAGAACAGGTCCGCGTCGAGACGGAGGCGCTCCGCGCCGCCGAACAGGTTGCGGTGCATCCAGTAGGCTTTCAGCGCCGGGCCGTCGACGGTGGAATAGCGCACCGAGCCGCCGAGCACGCGCGGCAGGCGCTCGGTCACTTCCACGTCGAGCGGCAGGTTGCCGTCGGCGTCGAGCGTCTCGCCCTCGCGGATGCGCGCGCCGCCGATCGCCTCGATCCGCGTCACCGAGCGGCGGATGTCGGAAATGGCCCGGCGGGAATAGGGATCGCCGCGTTGCGCGTAGATGTAGGAGCGCACGACGGCGGGATCGACGTTGCGGGTGCCGGAGACGCCGATGCCGCCGATGCCGGCCTTGGCGCCGGGATCGACGACGAAGGTGAGATCCACGGTGCGCGTCGCATGGTCGATGACCGGCACGCGCCGGCCGACCTTGACGAAGGGGTGGCTGAGGTCGCGGAAATGGTCTGCGAGCTCGGCCGCTGCGGCGAGAACGCTGGTGGTGCGGGCCGGCTCGCCCGGCTTCAGCGTCACGACGCGCGGGGGGAGGACAGCCGGCGAGAAGGGCAGGCTGGAGCGGCCGTCGACAACCTCGACCCGGCTGAACGTGTACATCGGGCCAGGAATCACCTCGATGCCGACCGGCACCAGCGCCCGGCCGCGGAATCCGTCGAGCCCGGAGCGCAGGCCGCTGGCGGTCGGCCGCTCGATGGTGAGCGTGTTGCCGCCGACGCGGACGATGACGCGGGCCGCGTAGTAGCCCGAGCCCCAGAGGGCATCGACGATGCGCGGCAGGTCCGCCTCGGCGCGGCGCATCAGCTCGTCGCCGTTCTGCGGCGGCTCGTTGCGCAGGCGATAGAGGATCGAGACGTCCCGGACCGCCTGTTCGGCATCCTTGTCGGACGACAGCCCGGTGACCTCGAACTGGTAGGCGAGCGCCTGCGCGGAAACGGCCGGCGGCTTCTCGGAGAACCAGCCGAACGGGTCGAAGGCACGGGCAGGGGCCGGCGCGCCAGCGATCAGCACGCCGACGATCATTCCGACACCGACACGGGAGATATTCTTCCCGTCAGCCACCATTCCCGACCTTTCGGACGCAATACAAGGACGAAATCCGGAGAAAACGAGGCGAACAGCCGATCCCGCGGAGATGCGTCCCGCCGGCACCTTAGCCGGAGCGGACGCCGCAAGTCGACCTGGCCGCCGGAAGAGGGCGGCCTGCCGCGGAACACACTGTTGCCATGCACCCCCTCCCGATGGGCATGGCGAGCCTCTATGTTCCGCGCCATGACTAGCATCATTAAGGTTTCCAAACTCTCAAAGCGCTACGCCACGGGCTTCACGGCGCTGAAGGACGTCAGCCTCGAGATTCGCAAGGGCGAGATCTTCGCGCTGCTCGGCCCGAACGGGGCAGGCAAGACGACGCTGATCTCGACCATCTGCGGCATCGTCCGCCCGACGGAGGGCGAGATCACGGTCGGCGGGCATGATATTGCCCGCGACTACCGCGCCGCGCGCTCGATGATCGGGCTGGTGCCGCAGGAACTGACCACCGACTCGTTCGAGTCGGTCTGGGCGACGACCAGCTTCTCGCGCGGCCTGTTCGGCAAGGGCGCCAAGCCCGCGCTGATCGAGCGAATCCTGAAAGACCTGTCGCTCTGGGACAAGAAGGACGAGAAGATCATGACGCTCTCGGGCGGCATGAAGCGGCGCGTCATGATCGCCAAGGCGCTCTCGCACGAGCCGGACATCCTGTTCCTCGACGAACCGACGGCGGGAGTCGATGTCGAACTGCGCCGCGACATGTGGCAGCTCGTCCGCCGGCTGCGCGACGAGGGCGCGACCATCATCCTGACGACGCATTACATCGAGGAGGCGCAGGAGATGGCCGACCGCGTCGGCGTCATCTCCAAGGGCGAGATCATCCTCGTCGAGGACAAGGCCGAACTGATGCGCAAGCTCGGGCGAAAGCAACTGACGATCCAGCTTCAGGCGAAGCTCGAGGCCATCCCCGATGCGCTTGCGGCTTACGGGCTGGAACTCGCCTGCGAGGGCACGGAGCTCGTCTACACCTACGATACGCAGGCCGAGCGCACCGGCATCACCTCCCTTCTTCAGGCGCTGGCCGAAGCCGGCATCCGGCTGAAGGACCTCCAGACGCGGCAGAGCTCGCTGGAGGATATTTTCGTCACGCTCGTCAGCGACAGGCATTGAGGCGGCCATGAACTTTCACGCGGTCAAGGCCATCTACCTCTTCGAGATGGCGCGCACCTGGCGCACGCTCTGGCAGAGCATCGTCTCGCCGGTGATCTCCACCTCGCTCTATTTCGTCGTGTTCGGCGCGGCCATCGGCTCGCGCATGGCGGAGATCGGCGGCGTGCCCTATGGGGCGTTCATCGTGCCGGGGCTGATCATGCTGTCGCTCCTGACGCAGAGCATCTCGAACGCCTCGTTCGGCATCTATTTCCCGCGCTTCGTCGGGACGATCTACGAGGTGCTGTCCGCGCCGGTCTCGCATTTCGAGATCGTCACGGCCTATGTCGGAGCCGCCGCCACCAAGTCGATCATCCTCGGCCTGATCATCCTCGCGACCGCCGGGCTGTTCGTGCCGCTGAGGATCGAGCACCCCGTCTGGATGCTGGCCTTCCTCGTGCTGACCGCGGTGACCTTCAGCCTGTTCGGCTTCATCATCGGCATCTGGGCCGGGAATTTCGAGCAGTTGCAGTTCGTGCCCATGCTGGTGGTGACGCCGCTGACCTTCCTCGGTGGCAGCTTCTACTCGATCGACATGCTGCCGCCCTTCTGGCAGACGGTCAGCCTGTTCAATCCGGTCGTCTATCTCGTCAGCGGCTTCCGCTGGAGCTTCTATGGCGCGGCGGATGTCAGCATCGGCGTCAGCCTCGCCATGACGCTGGTCTTTCTCGGCATCTGCCTTGCGATCACCGAATGGATTTTCCGCACGGGATACCGCCTGAAGAACTGACGCCGTTCAGGCCGCCTGCGGCCAGTTGCCTGCGCGGACCGACTGCGGGGCATAGGCGTCGAAGGCCCAGCGCAGCGGAACGGCGGCCCTGCGCCGCCAGCCGCGGGTGACGCGGAACCGCCAGAGCCGTTCGGCGCCGGGCGGGGCGGCATGGCCTGCAATGTCCCAGACGATCTCCACCTCGCCGTTGAGGTGAAGCGCGTCGCCGGTTTCGAAATCGACGAAGAGCAGCCCGGCGCGCGGGTGGGCTGCGAGGTTGCCGAGCGTGTTGAAGTAGCGGTTGCCGCGGTAATCCGGGATCGTCAGCACGTCGCCCTCGGCATGGACGAAGCCGGGCAGGCCGCCGCGATGGGAGACGTCGACACCGCCGTTCGGATCGGCGCCGGGGCCGGCCCAGCTCGCCACGAAGCAGGTGTCGGCGCGGGCGATGAAATTCCGCGCGGCTCCGTCGAGGCCGGACAGGGCTTCCAGCGGCCCCGGCGGTTCCGAAGCGTCCTGAACGAGCCGTGTCTGGATGTATTGCGGGCAGTTGCCGAAGCTCTGGCGCACAGCCACCACGAAGCCCTCGGGGACCCGCGCCGCGATGATGCCGTTCGCCCTGTTGCGCCGGCGGTTGGAGAGGTCGAGGCCGAGCAGGCCGACCGCCGCGCCGGGCACCAGGAGGTCATGGAGCGGATCGTCCGGCAGAGGCACGGCGCGGATGCCGAGGATCGCCGGATCGGGGCTTGCGACGAAGCCGGGATCGCCGGTCAGGACCCCCGCCATCGGCCAGCCCTCGCCGTCGACGGCGGCGACGAACAGGTAGGGCAGCATGGCGAAGAACAGGCGATGCTGGTCCGGCATGGTGGGCCGGATGCCGCCGCCCGGCCCGCCGCCGCCGGCAAGCTGCTGCGCGGTGAGTTCGCCGGCATGGAAGGGTGAGGTTTCCATGGCGGCCTCACGCGGCTTCGGGAAGCGGCGTGCGCGGCATCGGCCTGAAGGCCGGCAGCGCCTCCACGCGCGCGAGCCAGGCGCGGATGGCCGGATAGGGGTCGAGCGGCACGCGACCCTCGGGTGCATGGGCGACGTAGGAATAGCAGGCGAGGTCGGCGATGGTGGCGTGGTCGGCCGCGAGGAAGCTGCGGCCGGCAAGGTGTCCATCCATGAAGGCAAGCAGTCGCCGGGCGATCTCGCCGGCCCGCTCCGGATCTCCCGGCATGTTCCAAAGCGTCGCCATGCGCGCGACGGCCGGTCCGTACATGACCTCACCGGCGGCGATGGACAGCCAGCGCTGCACGCGCGCCGCCGCGACCGGCTCGTCCGGCAGCCAGTTGCTGCCCGGCGCATAGCGGCGGACGAGATAGACGAGGATGGCGTTGCTGTCGCATAGCGTGAGGTCGCCGTCCTGCAGGACCGGAATCTGGCCGAGCGGATTGAGGGCGCGAAAGGCCGGCGAGCGTCGGGTGGCCGCATCCGCCGTCTCGAAGCGGTAGGGCAGCCCGAGCATCAGCAACAGGAGCTCGACCCGATGGGTATGGCCCGATAGTGGCGTGCCGTGGAGGACGATGGTGGACGTGGACATGGACAGCTCCGGCGCTTGGTTGCGACCACTGTCCTTCATTCCCTGATTGTGCATAATCCAGCGTCTTTGGAAGTCTGAATTCCAATATCGGGAAGAATGACCGGCCGCTGACGGAGGTCGCATGGACCGCCTGGACGAACTCGCCATCTTCGCCGCCATCGTCGAGACCGGCAGCCTCGCGGCGGCTGGCAGGCGCCTGCGCCGCTCGCCGCCGGCGGTAACGCGGGCGCTCGCCGCGCTGGAGGAACGCGCCGGGGCCCGGCTGGTCGAGCGGACGACGCGCCGGCTGGCGCCGACCGAAGCGGGCCGGGAGCTTGCCGAAGAGGCTCGCCGGCTCGTCACCGATTACGAAGCGGCGCTGGCACGATTTGCCGGGGCGCCGGTCAAAGGCCTGATCCGGATCACCGCGCCCGTGGTCTTCGGTCGCCGGCACGTCGCGCCGATCGTCGCGGACTTTCTCGACCGCTACCCGTCGACCGAGGTCGAGCTGGTGCTCCACGACCGCAACCTCGACCTCATCGACAATGACATCCATGCGGCGGTCAGGATCGGGCCGCTCGCCGATTCCACGCTCATAGCGCGCAAGGTCGGTTCGGTCCGGCGCATCCTCGTCGCGTCTCCCGCCTATCTCGCGCGGCGCGGCACGCCGTCGTCGCCCGCCGATCTCGCCGGGCACGACACCATCGTCTTCCTGCCGCGGGCGGGCGGTGACGAATGGCGCTTCGGGCCCGGCGACCGCGGGCCCGTGGTGCGGCTGGTCCCGCGCCTGCGGGTCAACGATGTCGCCGCCGTCCTGCATGCGGTGAGAGCCGGCCGCGGTCTCTCCCGGCCGTTGACCTATCAGGTGGCGCGCGATCTCCAGGAGGGCGTGCTCGTGCGCCTTCTCCAGACGTTCGAGCCCCCTGCGCTGCCGGTGCAACTCGTCGTGCCGGGCGGGCGGCACATGGCATCGCGCGTGCGCGCCTTTCTCGACCATGCGGCCGAGGCCTTCGCGGGTCTTGCCGTCATTCACGGCAATGACTGAAGGTTTCGTTGGCATTGCGCGCCAATTCGTCGGCTCTGCCCCGATTCCGCCATTGCCGCGAAACACGGCGATGGCGATAACGTTGCGGGCCGGAAACAGACGGCCGATAGGCAGGCATATTCGTTCAAGGCTTCGGAGCTGACGATGACGGCCAGGCGGACGGGCAGAAATCTGGTTGCGGGCGTTCTGGCGGCAGTGCTGGGCGCAGGTCCGCTCCTGACCCTCGATGCGCAACCCGCTCTCGCGCAGTTCGATATCGGCGCGGGCATCCGCGCCCTCGGCGGGCTCAGCGGCGGAGGCGGCGGCGGCGCGGCCGCGCGGCAGGGCCAGCAGCGGCGGCCGAACGCCACGGTGCCGCAGTCCGGCCGGCGCGGCACCGCCAATGTCCGCCCGGTTCGCGGCCAGCGTCCGGGCCAGCCGGAACAGCCGCCCCAGCAGGGCGGATTGCCGGCGGCGCTGGGCGTGCTCGCGCCTGTCGCGATCGGCGCCATCGGCGGCGGCGCCCTCGCGCGCGTCCCCGGAGTGGGTGGCGGTGGTCGCGGCATCATTCCGCCCGGTATCCCCGGCATACCGGGCCTCCCCGGCGGCGGCGGGGGTGGAGGCGGCGGGCGCAATGCCATCATCGGCGCGGCCGCAGCAGCCATCGCGGTGCCTGCGATCCTCTCCATCATCGAGAATGCCCGTGCCAACGCCGATGCCGGCGGCCCGGCAGGCTCGAACGAGCCGCCCGGCCTGCCGCCGCGCAACGAGCGCCGCTTCGTTGCCGGCGAGGTGCTGTTCATCATGGCGCCCGACGCCCCGCGCGATGCGGTGCGCCGCGTCGTCCGCCGCTTCAACCTGACGCTGATCGAGGAGGTGCGGTCCGAAATGCTCGGCACCTCGCTCTATCGCTACCGCGTGCCGAACCGCCTGACCGTTCCCGCGGCGATCCGCGCCATGCAGGCGGAGGCCGGCGTCGCCTATGTGCAGCCGAACTATGCGTTCGACCGCCCCGAGTTCCGCTTCAAGCTGGAGAGCGCCAGCAATGCCCGCGCGCAGGGCCAGCGGCTGCAATATGTCATCGAGGCGCTGCGCCTGACCGAAGCGCATCAGATCGCGCGCGGCGAGCGCGTCGCCATCGCGGTGATCGATTCCGGCGTCGATGCCAACCATCCCGAACTGCGCGGGCGCATCGTGCAGAGCTATGACGCGGTTGGCGGCCAGTTCCGCGCCCATGAGCACGGCACCGGCATGGTCGGCGCGATCGTCGCCAACAACCAGCTGCTCGGCGTCTCGCCGCGCGCCGACATCTACGCCGTGCGCGCCTTCGCGCCGGGACAGACCGGCAGTTCGGCCGGCACCAGCTTCCACATCATCAAGGCGATGGACTGGGCGATCCGCAGCGGCGCGCGCGTCATCAACATGAGCTTCGCGGGCCCGCGCGACCCGATGATCGCGCGTGCGATCCAGGTCGCCGCCGACCGCCGCATCGCCATGGTCGCGGCCATGGGCAATGGCGGGCCGGACGCGCCCATCGCCTATCCGGCCGCCGACCCCAACGTGATCGCGGTGACCGCCACCGATCAGGAGGGCCGTCTTTTCGCCTCCGCGACGCAGGGCGACCATGTCGCCGTCGCAGCGCCCGGCGTCGAGATCCTGCTTCCCGCGCCGCGCGGCGGCTACCAGATCTCGTCGGGCACCTCGGTTGCCGCCGCCCATGTCAGCGGCGTCGCGGCGCTGATCCTGGAGCGCAATCCCGAGATCGATCCGGCGACGCTTCGCCGCATCCTCATCGCCACCGCCCGGCAGGGACAGACGCCCGACCCGAAGCTCGGCGCAGGTGTCGCCGATCCGGTGCTGGCGCTGACCACGCCGCCGCCCGCCCCGCCGGCCGCTCCCGCGCCCTCCGACGTGCCCATGGCGACGGCCCCGCCGGCTCAGCCGGGATCGCGCGCGGAGACGCCCGCGCCGGTGCCTGCGCCAGCACCGGCGACGATCAGCCGGTAGGCTCTGGCCGGCCGCGCGCCGTCGTTTCGCGCAGCGCGCCCGATGCCTCCGTTCTCGCCGTCCGCACCTAGCGCGGGCGGCGTTTTGCTGCCTGGGGTCGGGCAGCCGCCGCTAGGCTGACGGCAGGGCTCGACCCGAAAGGCCAGGAGGCTGCGAATGGGGGCTTGATCCTCCAGTGGCTAGAGGATGTACGCACCTTGTCATCGCAGCGCCGCTTCCCGGCGCCACGGCCCGTGAAGGTGAGATGCTTCGATGACGCAGAACCAGGAAATCACCCGCTTTCGTGTCGGCGGAATGGATTGCGCCTCCTGCGCCGCCAAGATCGAGACCGCGGTCGGCCGGCTGCCGGGCGTCGGTTCCGTCGCGGTTTCGGCGATGGCGGGTTCGCTGGCGGTGACGCATGACGGCTCGCTCGCAAGGGATGCGGTGGAGCGGCAGGTCAAGGCGCTGGGCTATTCGGTCGGGACGGCGGAGGAGGCGAGCAGGCAGCTGGCGGCGCACCATGATCACGCCGGGCACGACCATGCGGATCATGCGCATGGCCATTCCGGCGGTCGCGACCATGCCGGCCATTCCCATCTCGATCTCGGCGACGGCCCCTGGTGGCGGAGCCGCAAGGCGCTCATGACCATCGGATGCGGCCTTGCGCTCGCGGGCGCATGGCTGCTCGGGCAGGCCGTTCCCGTTCTCGGCCACTGGGCCTTTATCGCGGCTATGGCGGTGGGCCTCGTTCCCATCGCGCGGCGCGCTTTCGCCGCTGCGCTGGCCGGCATGCCCTTCACCATCGAGACGCTGATGACCATCGCGGCGGTCGGCGCGGTGTTCATCGGCGCGGCCGAGGAAGCAGCGGCCGTCGTCTTCCTGTTCCTCGTTGGCGAACTGCTGGAAGGCGTCGCGGCGGGCCGGGCCCGCGCCAGCATCCGCGGCCTGACCGCACTGGTGCCGAAGAACGCGCTTCTGGAGGAAGAGGGCACGACCCGCGAGGTGCCCGCCGGGACCCTGCAGCCGGGCGCGGTCATCCTCGTGCGGCCGGGCGACCGGATCGCGGCGGATGGCGAGGTGATCGACGGCGAGAGCGCCGTGGACGAGGCTCCCGTCACCGGCGAGAGCGTGCCGAAGCGCAAGCAGAAGGGCGATGCCGTTTTCGCCGGCACGATCAACGCCGATGCGGTGCTGCGTGTGCGGGTCACGGCGGCGGCCGAGGACAACACGATCGCGCGGGTCGTCAAGCTGGTCGAGGAGGCGCAGGAGAGCAAGGCGCCGACCGAGCGCTTCATCGACCGTTTCTCGCGCACCTACACCCCAGCCGTGCTGGTCGTCGGCGCGCTCGTCGCCGTCGCGCCGCCGCTGTTCCTTGGCGGCGCATGGTCGGAGTGGATCTACAAGGGCCTCGCGGTGCTGCTGATCGGCTGCCCCTGCGCGCTGGTCATCTCGACGCCGGCGGCGATCGCGGCGGGGCTTGCGACCGGCGCGCGGCGCGGCCTCCTGATGAAGGGCGGCGCGGTGCTGGAAGGCCTGCGCAGCGTGACCGCCGTGGCGCTGGACAAGACCGGCACGCTCACCGAGGGCAAGCCGGTGGTGACGGATATTGTCGGCTTCGGCGTTGGCGAGCGGGACGTGCTGTCGCTGGCGGCGGCCATCGAGACGGGCTCCAGCCATCCGCTGGCGCTCGCCATTCTGGCGCGGGCGAAGGCCGATGCGCTGCCGGTGCCGCCGGCCAGCGAGGCCAGGGCGGTCGCCGGCAAGGGCGTCACCGGCAATGTCGGCGGTCGCGCTGTGTTCCTCGCCTCCCCGAAGGCAGCCGAGGAGGCGTCCTGCCTGACCGCGGAGCAGACCGCTGGGATCGCCGGCTTCAACGACGAGGGCAAGACGGTCTCGGTGCTGCTGGTCGATGGCCGGCCGGTCGGCCTTCTCGCAATCCGCGACGAGCCGCGCGCCGACGCGGCGGCGGGCCTCAAGGCGCTCGCCGATGCGGGCATAGCCGCGGTCATGCTGACCGGCGACAACGAGCGCACCGCGCGCGCCATCGGCGGCAAGCTCGGCATCGAGGTGCGCGCCGGCCTCATGCCCGAGGACAAGCAGCGCATCGTCCGCGAGCTTCAGCAGCAGGGCCAGATCGTCGCCAAGGTCGGCGACGGCATCAACGACGCACCGGCTCTGGCGGCCGCCGATATCGGCATCGCCATGGGCGGCGGCACGGATGTCGCGCTGGAGACGGCGGATGCCGCCGTGCTCCACGGGCGCGTCGCCGACATTGCCGGCATGATCGACCTGTCGGGCCGCGTGATGCGCAACATCATGCAGAACATCGTCATCGCGCTCGGGCTGAAGGCGGTGTTCCTGGTCACCACGATCGCCGGCATCACCGGCCTCTGGCCGGCGATCCTCGCCGATACCGGCGCGACCGTGCTTGTCACGTTCAACGCGCTGCGGCTGCTGGCGATGCGTTCCTCGTAAGGGGGACGTGCCGCCGTCACGCTGCGCCCGGATAATCGGGATCGCGCAGGAAGGGATAGGGCCCCGGCGCCTTCTCGACATAGACGGTGTGGCTGATCAGCCCCGCACCCTCGATCCACTTGTGCAAGTGGAAGGCGGCGGGCTCGAAGTTGAAGTGCGGCGGCATCGTGTCGGTCAGGTCGAGCACGACCTGATGGGCGACGCTCGGCGCGACCATGGCGAGCGTGCCGGCGAAGAGCGTCTGGATCGGGCGGTGATGGTGGCCGGCGAGGATGCGGACGATCTGCGGATTGCGCCGCACGATGGCTTCGAACTCGGCGGTGCCCTCGATCAGGTTGATGCGGTCCATGTGGTGGAGGCCGCAGACGAAGGCGGGGTGGTGCATGGCGACGATGGTCGGCTTGGTGCTGTCCTCGGCGAGTTTCGCCTCCAGCCAGCCGAGCCGGTCGGGGCAGAGTCGGCCGGCGCCCGACTTCGGCAGCACCGTGTCGAGGCCGATCATGCGGACGGGCCCGAGATCGGTCGCCCACTGGGCGTAGGTGGGCTCGTCGGACAAGCCGGGGTAGTCGGCCAGCACCTGTTTCAGGTTTTCCCGGCGGTCGTGGTTGCCGGGGATCAGCCAGACCGGCATCGGCAGCCGGGAGAGCATGCGCTTGAGGTTTTCATATTCCGCGACAAGGCCGTTGTCGGTGAGATCGCCGGTGATCAGCACGAGGTCGGGCTTAGGGTCGAGTGCCAGCACGGCGTCGATGGCGCGCTCGGTCAGCATGTTGGTCTCGGCCGTGCGGTAGGCGGGCAGGCCGACAGGGCGGACGTGCAGGTCGGTGAGATGGGCGATGAGCATGGCGATCCTCGTCAAGGTTCGCCGGCTGCCTAATGGCGGCTCATGACAGCGCGACGACGGCGGGCCGCACGCAGCAGCCGTCATCGTCGTGTCGTGCAATGGTCTGGGAATTGTCATCCAGCCGTTGCCGATCTGTCGCCGAAGCCACGTAACCGGACCCCATCAGGGAGTTCTGGATTCATGGCCGGCATCGTTCTCGACCGGATCGAAAAGGCGTTTGGCGAGACGCGCGTGCTGAAGGGCGTATCGCTGGCCTTCGACGCGGGTGCCTTCGTCTCGCTCGTGGGACCGTCGGGCTGCGGCAAGACAACGCTGCTGCGGATCATCGCCGGGCTTGAGCGGGCCGATACGGGGACGGTGTCCATTGCCGGCCGCGAGGTGACGGGCCTGCGCGCGGCAGACCGCGACGTCGCCATGGTGTTCCAGAACTACGCGCTCTATCCGCACATGACGGTGGAGCAGAACATCGCGCTGCCGCTGGTCATGCGCCGGCTGTCGGCAATCGAGCGCGCACCCTTCGCCGGCCGCCTTGTCTCCGGCACGGGCGAGCGCCGCGCGGCGATCAAGGCCGAGGTGGAGGAGGCAGCAAGGCTCCTGTCCATCGACCACCTGATGGCGCGCCGCCCGGGCCAGCTCTCCGGCGGCCAGCGCCAGCGCGTCGCGCTCGGGCGCGCCATCGTCCGCCACCCCAAGGCCTTCCTGATGGACGAGCCGCTGTCGAACCTCGATGCGGCGCTGCGCCACGACATGCGGCGCGAGCTGGTAGAGCTGCACAAGCGGGTCGGCGTGACCACGGTCTATGTGACGCACGATCAGGCCGAGGCGATGACCATGTCGGATCGCGTCGCGGTCATGCTCGGCGGCAACGTGCTGCAGTTCGGCAGCCCCCGGGAGGTCTACGAGCAGCCGGCGACCATCGACGTCGCGAAGTTCATCGGCTCGCCGCGCATCAACATCCTGCCCGGCGAGGCTGGTGCGGAGGGGCGCATCTCGGTTGCCGGCACGGCGACGCAGGCGGTGGCTCCGCGCACGGCAGGCAAGCTCGATATCGGCATCCGGCCCGAGCATCTCGCCATCGCCGACGCGGGGCTGGCCATCGTCGTGCGCCACGTCGAGTTCCTCGGCGCCGAGGTTCTCGTCTATGCCCGCGACACGAGTGCCGGCACGCATCTGACCGTGCGCCTCGACCCGCAGGCGTGGGAGAGCGCTCTCTCGCACGAGACGCTGACCGTTGCGCCGCAGCCGGGCAGGCTGCTCGCCTTCGATGCGGCCGGCAATCGCGTCGGCCTGATCAGTTCGGAGACGGCGGCGCAGGTGCAGGCGCATGTGCCGACGCGGCGGGTGCCGCGCTATGTCTGACGTCGCGCTTCCCGCCGCCCTTGCGCCGGCATCGACGGCCGAGCGCGCCGGCCATGGCGAGGCCTTCGCCGCATGGCTGCTGACGCTGCCGGCCATCATCGCCTTCGTGCTGATGCTGCTCATTCCGACGCTCGCCGTCGTCGCCATCGCCTTCACCGACTACGAGCTTGGGGCATCGGCCCTTCGCTATGTCGGCCTCGCCAATTTCGCCGAGCTGATGGAGGACCGGGGCTTCCTGACCTCGTTCCGCAACACCGCCTTCTTCGTGGCGGTGACGACGCCGGTGTCGATCATCGGCGGGCTGATGCTGGCCCTGCTGATCGAGGGCGGCACGCGCGGGCGCACCTTCTTCCGTGCCGTGTTCTTTCTCCCCGTCGTGTCGCTGATGGTCGCGATGGCGACGGCCTTCCAGTACATGTTCCACCCGACCATCGGCCCGGTGAATGCGGCGCTAAGAGCGCTCGGCATCGTCGGCCCGAACTGGCTCGGCTCCTCCGACAGCGTGATGTGGACGCTCGCCATCATCGGCGTGTGGGAGCAGGTCGGCTTCAACATGGTGCTGTTCCTGGCGGGTCTCACCGCCATTTCGCGCGATCTCTACGCGGCGGCCGAGGTCGACGGGGTGCGCTCGGCCTGGTCGCGGTTCTGGACGGTGACCTGGCCCTTGCTCGGGCCCACCACGCTGTTCGTGCTGACCATCACCATGATCCGCTCGCTGCGCGTCTTCGACATCGTCGCGACGCTGACGCAGGGCGGGCCGAACAAGGCTTCCGAGGTGCTGCTCTACACCATGTACACGGAGGGCTTCACCTTCTTCCGCATGGGTTACTCGGCCGCCATTACCGTGGTTTTCCTGCTCGCGGTGGTCGTCCTGATGCTGCTCCAGACGCGCGTGCTCGATCGCCGCGTCCATTACGGGTGAGGCGGCAATGACCCCCAGTTTTCGGAACCCCGGTTCGCACGACCGCAGCCTTGCCGCCGACCTGCCGCGCCTCGTGCTCCTGAGCGTGCTCGGCCTGCTGTTCCTGATGCCCTACATCTGGATGGTGTCGGTCTCGCTCAAGCCGCTGGACGAGGTCTGGCGCGCGTCGATGTCGCTGATCCCCGAGACCTTCGCCATCGACAAGAATTACGGCCGGGTGTTCCGCGAGGTGCCGATCGGCCGCTACCTCCTCAACGGCGCCATCGTCTGTTTCGGCATTCTCGTCTTCCAGCTCGCCTTCGCCCTGCCGGCCGGCTACGCGCTGGCGAAGCTCAACTTCCGCGGCCGCGAAACGCTGTTCGCCTTCGTCATGCTGGGGCTGCTGATCCCCGCCCATGTGCCGGCGATCCCGCTCTACATCGCCTTCGCGCAGACCGGCATCCTCAACACCTATGCGGCGCTGATCGCGCCCTCGACCATCTCGGTCTTCGCCATCTTCATGTTCCGCCAGTTCTTCCGCGCCATGCCGGACGAACTGATCCACGCGGCGCGCATGGACGGTCTCGGCGAATGGTCCATCGTCTGGCGCATCATCGTGCCGAACGCATGGCCGGCGGCGACGGCCTTCGCGATCTTCTCGGTGGTCGCGCACTGGAACGACCTGTTCTGGCCGCTCATCGCCGTGTCCGGCAAGGGCGAACTCGCGACCCCGGCACTCGGCGTCATCTACTTCCGCACCGAGGAGGCCGGCGACGATTTCGGCGCGCTGATGGCCGCCGCGACCATCACCACGATCCCGCTTGTCGCCGCGTTTCTCTTCGCACAGCGCCGCTTCATCGAAGGCATCACCATGACCGGTCTCAAGGGTTGAGCCCGGCCGATCGTTCGCATCCGCATCCGGAGATCGTCCATGACCATCCGCCTGACCCGCCGCACCGCGCTCGCCGGTGCCGCCGCGACGCTCGCCGCGCCGCGCCTTGCCCTCGGCGCGCCTGTGGAGATCGAGGCGCATTACGCCATGCCGGCGGTCTACAAGGACGTGAAGGAGACCATCGCCCGCGCCTTCATGGCCGCCAATCCGGACGTGAAGGTCACCTGGCGCCAGCCGACCGCGAGCTATGACGAGGCGACCCAGCTCGTGCTGCGCGAGGCGGTCACGGGCCGCCAGCCGGACCTGACCTTCCAGGGCCTCAACCGCCTGCGGGTGGTCGCCGAACGTGGCCTTGCCGTCGATATCGCGCCCTTGCTGAAGGCCGAAGGCGAACCAGCGACGTTCGGCTACACGCCGGAGCTGCTCGGCCTCGGGCAGGCGGGCGGCATTCAGGCCGGACTCGCCTTCGCCACCTCCAACCCCATCGTCTTCATCAATGCCGACCTGTTCCGCCGCGCCGGACTCGATCCGGACAGGAAGCTGACGACCTGGGACGAGCATATCGAGGCGTCGAAGCGCATCTCCGCTCTCGGTGGCGGCGTCCACGGCTCCTACTATCGCTGGCAGGGCGACTGGATCTATTCGGCGCTGCTGTTCGGCTTCGGCGGCACGATGATGGACTCAGCTGAGCGCGAGGTCGGCTTTGCCGGTCCCGAGGGACGCGCTTCGCTCACCGTGCTCGACCGTCTGGTGAGGCAAGGCGGCATGCCCGCGCTCTCGGGCGAGGCGGGCGCGCAGGCCTTCGCCGCCGGCAAGGTCGGCATGTACTACTGGTCCACGGCCTTCCTGCGTCAGGCGATGAATTCGCTCGGCCAGAACTTCAAGCTGACGACGTGGGAGTTTCCGCTGGGCGACAGGGCGCGCGGCCGCCTGCCGACGGGCGGCGCTGCCGGCATGATCCTCGCGAAGGATCCGGCGAAGCAGCAGGCGGCCTACCGCTTCCTGCGCTATGCGACCGGCCCCGAGGGCTGCGCGACCATGGTGAAGGGCACGGGCTACGTGCCGGTGAACCAGATCGCGGCCGACGACTCGCGCTGGCTCGGCGACTTCTACCGCGACAATCCGCTGTTCATGACCGGTGTCCGCCAGATGCCGATCATGGTGCCCTGGTACGCCTTCCCCGGCGCCAACGGCGTGCGCATCTCCTCCGTCATCACCGACAACGTCTCGCGCGTGGTCGAGCAGAAGGCTCCCGTCGATACCGCGCTCGCCGACATGGCGCGCGAGGTGACGCGTCTCCTTCCGCGCGCCTGATCCGTTCATGCCCCGCCGCGCCGGAAGGGGCCGGCCGGCGGGGTCCATGCAGAATCGTCCAGCCCCGGAACCGAGGTTGTCATGTCCACGAAACTGACCCGCCGCTCGACGCTCGGCCTGATGGCCGGCGCCGCGACCATCGCCATGCCGAACGTGGTGCGCGCCCAGACCATCGAGGTCGTCGCGCATTATTCGATGCCGCCGATCTTCAAGACCGCGCAGGAGGCCGTCGCCGAGGCCTTCAACAAGAAGTCGGACCGCGTGAAGGTCACCTATGTCAATCCGACGCCGAACTACGAGGACGGCGCCCAGCTCATCCTGCGGCAGGCGACCACCGGCGGCCTGCCGGACGTGTCGTTCCAGGGGCTCAACCGCCTTCGGCTGTTCGCCGAGCGCGGCATTGCCGCCGACCTGAAGCCCTTCCTCGACCGCGAGGGCGACGTGGCGAAGCTCGGCTATTCCCGGCCGATCCTCGGCCTCGGCTTCCATGGCGGCGTGCAGTGCGGCCTCGCCTTCGCCACCTCCAACCCGATCAGCTATCTCAACGGCGATCTCCTGAAGAAGGTCGGCTCCAGCGCCGAGGCCTTCCCGAAGAACTGGGACGAGGTCATCGCGCTCTCCGCGAAGATCGCCGCGCTCGGGGACGGCAATACCGGCATGTTCTACCGCTGGCCGGGCGACGACTGGATGTTCTCGGCGCTGCTCTACGGCTTCGGGGGCCGCATGCTGACCGAGGACGAGACCAAGGTCGCCTTCGACGGTCCCGAGGGCCTCGCGGCGGTGAAGCTTCTCGACCGCATGGTCAAGGAAGGCAAGATGCCGAACTTCGGCGCCTCGGCCACCGCGACCGCCGACCTGCAGGCCTTCGGCGCCGGCAAGATGGGCATGATGTTCCGGACGACCGCGCAGGTGCGCCAGATCTCCGGCATGGTCGGCCGCAATTTCGAGCTGGCCACCACGACTTTGCCGGTGATCGATCCCGTCAAGGGCCGCCTGCCGACCGGCGGCGCGGGCATCATGATGACCGCCAAGGACCCGGCCCGTCAGGCCGCCGCCTGGGAGTTCATCAAGTTCGCGTCCTCGGCCGAGGGCACGACGCTGATGGCCAGCAATACCGGCTACGTGCCGTGCAACCAGCTTGCCATCGACGACCCGATGTATCTCGGCGCCTTCTATCGCGAGAACCCGCTGTTCCAGGCGGCGACCAAGCAGGTGCACCTGATGATCCCGTGGTACGCCTTCCCGGGCCAGAACTCGGTGCGCGTGACGCAGGTCATGGTCGACAATCTCGCCCGCATCGCCGAGCAGAAGGCGAGCCCGGAAGAGGTTATCAGCGACATGGCGCGCGAGGTCACCCGCCTGATCCCGCGCCGGCAGGGCTGATCCCCTCAAACAGAAAAGCGCCGGCCCGGACGGTGATCCGGGCCGGCGCTTTGCTTTTGACGACTGGAAGGCCGGAGGCTTTCTCGGAACCGCCTCAGACGAACTGGACCGAGACGCTGCCGAGCGGGCCGAAGTCGGCGTGGAGCGTATCGCCCTTCGCCGCCCAGACCGGCCGGGTGAACGAGCCGGACAGCATGAGATGGCCCGGCTCAAGCACGGTGCCGAAGCGGCCGACCTTGTTGGCGAGCCAGGCGATGGCCATGGCCGGGTGGCCGAGGACGCCGGCGGCGATGCCGGTCTCCTCGATCTCCGCGTTGCGGTAGAAGATCGCGCCGACCCAGCGCAGGTCCACCGCGTCAGGCCGCACGGGACGGCCGCCCAGCACGATGCCGGCGGCAGCGCCGTTGTCGGCGACCGTGTCGGTGATCTTGCGCGGGTTCTGCACGCGGGCGTCGATGATCTCGATGGAGGGCACGACCCATTCGGTGGCGCGCAGCACGTCGACGAGGCCGATGCCGGGACCCTTCAGCGGCTCCTTCAGGATGAAGGTCAGTTCCGGCTCGACGCGCGGCACGCAATAGTCCTCGAAGCGGACCTTGGCGCCGTCGTTCAGCAGCATCGAATCGAGGAGGTGCCCGTAGTCCGGCTCGTCGATCTGCGAGGAGGCCTGCATGGCCTTCGACGTCAGGCCGATCTTGTGGCCGATCAGGCGCGCGCCTTTCGCGATCTTCATCTCGGTGACCAGCGAGGAGATGGCATAGGAATCCTCGATCTGGATATCCGGCCAGGTCTTGGAGAGCTGCAGCGCGGGCGTGCGGCTTTCCTCGGCGGCGAGGAGGATTTCGGCCGCCTTGCGGCGGTCGGCGTCGGACAGCATGGGCTTTGATCCTTGAAGGCGGGGAGGGCGGTCAGGCCTTGTCCGGGAACAGCCCGGACAGGACCTCGCCGCCGAGGTTGAAGGCCGCGACGCCGCGGAACAGTGCGGCGATAGCGGCCGCCGCGTGCAGTTCATCGAGCGTCGCGCCGGCCTTGATGGCCGCCTTGGCGTGGTTGTTGGCGGCCTCGGAGGTCTGGGTCAGCAGGATGGCGAAGGCCATAAGCTGCACCGTCTTCTGGTCGAGCGCATCGGGGGTGAGCGCCGCGATGCGCCAGTCCTCGATGGCCGCGACCACCTCCGGCGCGACGTTCATGCCGAGTTTCAACCGCTTGGCGATGCGCGGCGGCGTGAAGCCGATCATGTCCTCGTAGCGCTTCTCAAGCTCGGCGAGGGTCGGGAGCTTCTCGCGCGGAATATCCTGGCTCGTCATGGTCTGGCGATCCTTCGCTTCGAGGTGCCGGGCTGCGGCGTCACTGGGGGGTGAGGCCGGCGGCCCTGACGATGCCCGACCACTTGTCGGTTTCCGACTTGAGGTAGGTGCCGAAGGCCGCGCCGAAGACCGTGCCGGGCTCGGCGCCGAGCTCGGCGAAGCGGGCGACGATGGCCGGCTCCTTGAGGACGGCGGCGGTCGTGTCGATCAGCACCTTCATCACCGCCGGCGGCGTCGCGGCAGGCGCGACGAGGCCGAACCAGGCGGTGGCTTCGAAGCCGGCGACACCCGCCTCGGCCATGGTCGGCAGCTCCGGATAGAGCGAGGAACGGGCGGAGCCTGCCACCGCGATCGCGCGGATCTTGCCGCCGGCGACCTGCGGACGGACGGCCGGCATGTTGTCGAACATGAAGGGGATATGGCCGGCGACGAGATCGTTCATCGCCGGAGCGGCACCACGATAGGGCACGTGGACGATGTTGATGCCGGCCAGCGACTTGAACAGTTCGCCGGCGAGATGGTTCGTGGAGCCGGCACCCGAGGAGCCGAAATGCAGCCTGCCGGGCTCGGCCTTGGCGAGGGCGATGAGTTCGGCGACCGAATTGGCGCGCACCTGCGGGTTGACCGCCAGCACGATCGGCACCGAGGCGGCGAGTGCGACCGGAGCGAAGTCCTTCAGCGGATCGAAGTTCAGGCGCTGGAACAGCGACGGGTTGATGGCGAGCGGGCCGGGGGCGGCGAGCAGCAGCGTGTAGCCATCGGCATCGGCGCGGGCGACGGCCTCGGCTCCGGTATTGCCGCCGGCGCCGCCGCGGTTCTCGACCACGACCGGCTGCTTCCAGATCTCGCCGAGGCGCTGCGCGATGATGCGCGTGATCACGTCGTTGGAGCCGCCGGCCGGGAACGGCACGATGATGCGCACGGCGCGGTCCGGGAAGGCGGCGACCGGAGCGGCGGTGAAGGCAAGGGCCATCAGCCCTGCGAGGGCGGACAAGAGGCGGCGGGTCATTCTTCCTCCAAATAATAATCGATTATTTTGCGATCATCGATTATTCTGTGCCATGCTGGACCCGGGCGGTCAACCGGGCCACAGCACACGGAATGACGCAGGGCACGAGCGCGGCGCGGACACTGATCAGCGCAAGACAGGGTGACGAGGGCATGGCATTGCAAGGCAACGAAACGCGGCAGCCGCCGCCCTGCGCCGGCCCCGACCGCCATCCGCGCAAGCCGGCCTTCGCCATGCCGAAGGGGGCCTGCGACACCCATGTCCATGTCTTCGGTCCGGCGGCGCAGTTCCCGTTCAGCCCGGCGCGGAGCTACACGCCCGAGGATTGCACCTACGAGGACCTCGTGGCGCTGCATGACGTGCTGGGCATCGACCGCGTGGTGATCGTCCATGGCGGCGCGCACGGCACTGACAATGCGGCGACGCTGGCGGCGCTCGCCCGCGCGCCCGCGCGCATGCGCGGCGTCGCGGTCATTCCCTTGGGCCTCCCGCGCGCGGTGCTGGACGACATGCACCGGCGCGGCATGCGCGGCTGCCGCATGTCCACGGTGGTCAGCGGCGGCGCTTCCTTCGATCATCTGACGCGGCTTGCCGACGAGACGCGCGAGTTCGGCTGGCATCTGGTGCTGCATTTCCACAAGGCCGACGAGTTGCTGGACGTGGAGGCCGAACTCATCGCCTCGGGCAGCCCTTTCGTGCTCGACCATCTCGCGCGGATCACCGCTGCGGAAGGCGTCGATTCCAAACCCTTCCAAGCCGTGCTGCGCCTCCTCGATACCGGCCGCTGCTGGGTCAAGCTCGCCAGCCTCTACCGGCTTTCGGCGGAGCCCTATCCGCATCGGGACATGCTGTCGCTGATCCATCGCGTGGTGGAACACCGGCCCGACCGGATTCTGTGGGGCAGCAACTGGCCGCACCCGATCTGTCCGGTGCCGATGCCGAACGACGGCGACCTCGTCGATCTCATTCCCTTGTGGATTCCCGACGCGGAGCACCGCCAGCTGGCTCTGGTGGACAATCCCGCGATGCTCTACGGATTCGATCCCATCGATGGTTGAGAACCACGGCCCGATGAGCCTCCGCGAAACCGCCGCCCAGCCTTCCGCAGCCACGCTGTCGACGACGCTCGCCGAGCGCCTGCGCAGCGCGATCATGCGCGGCGAACTGGTGCCGGGTTCCAAGCTGGTGCTGGACCGCATACGCGCGAGCTACGGGGTTAGCCTCAGCCCTTTGCGCGAGGCGCTCTGGCGGCTGGAGAGCGAGGGCCTCGTCCAGGCGGAGGACCAGCGCGGCTACCGCGTCGCGCCCGTCTCCGCCGACAACCTGACCGAGGTCATCCGCCTGCGCGTCGAGCTGGAGAGTATGGCCGCACGCGAGGCGGTGCTGCACGGCAACGCCGCCTGGGAGGGGCGCATCCTCTCGGCGCTGCATCAGCTCAACCGCTCCCGGCGCGGTCAGCGCTCGGCCGAGGAACAGGAGGAATGGGAGCAGCGCCACCGCGCCTTCCATGCCGAGCTGATCTCGGCGTGCCGCATGCCGATGCTCCAGCAGTTCTGCGAGACGCTGCACGACCAGAGCGACCGCTACCGCCGCATCTTCCTGAAAGACCACGAGCCCGACCGCGACGTGCCGGCCGAGCACGCCGCCATCGCCGATGCCATGATCGGACGGCGCGCGGAGGATGCCGCCCGCATGCTGCGCGACCATATCGAGCGGACCGGGCGGAACATCCAGACCGCGCTGCGCGGGCAGGGCTGAACATCGCGCCCGGTACAGGAACGCCGGCATCCCTCGTTTTCTTTTGTTGCGCCAGATTGCCGCTGGCGGTCCTTTCGATGCGTTAGAGCGCATGACGGCGACATTTCGGGCAATGCGCCGCACGGGTGTTCTCGATTCGGCAACGCCATATCCTCAAAATTGAACTTCCGAGGCCCGACGGTCGGCTGTCACTCTCGCCTCATAAGCATCGCCCGTGCAGGCGGTGGCAGAAGGGGAACATCATCATGGATCGTCGCACGCTTCTCGGCGGGTTGTCCGCCGCCGCTCTGACGCCCGGTTTCGCTCTCGGCCAGGCGACCAATGAAATCCGCATCGGCGCGCCGCTGCCGCTGACCGGCCCGCTGGCTCCCGAAGGCCGCAAGCAGAAGCGCGGCTACGATCTGTGGGCCGCGCAGGTGACCAAGGAGGGCGGCGTCGATGTCGGCGGCCGCAAGCTTCCTGTGCGCATCATCTATTCCGACTACCAGTCCGCGACGCCGCGCGGCGTGCAGGCCTGCGAGTTTCTGGTCAACCAGGAGAAGGCGCACTTCCTGTTCTCGCCTTTCGGCTCGGGCGCGGCCAAGGCCGGCTCGGCCATCGCCGAGCGCTACAAGATCCCGATGATCGCGCCGACCGCCTCGTCGGTGGAGGTCTACGATCAGGGTTTCAAATACCTGTTCGGCACGTTCACGCCGAACTCGACGCTGACCGAGCCGCTGGCCAAGCTCGTCACCGAGAAGGCGCCGGACGTGAAGAAGGTCGCCATCTTCTCGCGCAACGACCTGCTGCCGCTCTCCCTCGCCAACGAGATGCGCAAGTCGTCGGCCGCCCGCAACCTCAGCGTCGTCTATGACGAGAAGTTCGCGATCGGTACGCTCGATTTCGCGGCGGCGCTGACCCAGATGCGCGCAGCTGCCCCCGACTGGGTCTTCGTCGGCGGCTACATCAACGACCTCGTGCAGGTGCGCTCGCAGATGCGCGACCTCGGCATGAAGCCGAAGGTGCTGACGATGATCGCCGGCCCGGCCTACGAGGAATATATCCAGGCGTTGAAGGCCGCGGCCGAGAACGTCTCCAGTGCCGCCTGGTGGCACCCCTCCGTGCGCTACGAGGGCGAGGACCTGTTCCGTTCGACGGCCAATTATGTCGAGGTCTTCAAGGCGGCCTTCAACGGCGACACGCCCGACTATGCCGAGGCCTCCGCCTCCTCGGCCGGCGCCATCCTGCAGCTTGCCCTGAAGAAGGCCGGAACGCTGGAAGGCCCGGCGGTGCGCGATGCGCTGGCGTCGCTGAACGTCCGCACTTTCTGGGGTCCGGTCCATTTCGGCCCGACCGGCCAGATCGACAGCCTGACGCCGCCGGTGTTCCAGATCCAGGAGGGCAAGGCCGTCGTGCTGGTGCCCGACGAGATCAAGCGCGGCGAATTCCGCTTCGGCATCGCCTGACGACCTGATCCAATGAGCGCGTCCCTTCTTGCGCAGGTCCTTGCCAACGGACTCCTGCTCGGCGGCCTTTACGCCGCCGTGGCAGCGGGTTTCTCGCTGGTCTGGGGCGTGCTGAACGTCGTGAACATGCTGCACGGCTCCGCCATCGTCCTCGGCTCCTATGCTGCGTGGTTCGCCTCTGCCCGGTTCGGCGTCAATCCGTTCCTGTCCGCCATCGTCGTCGGCCCGGCCATCGGCCTCCTCGGCTGGGCGGTGCAGCGCTTCGTCATCCAGCGCGTCATCACCGCGCCGGTGCTGATCACGCTGGTCCTGACCTTCGCCCTCGACCTGATCCTCAACAACGGCATGATCAACGCCTTCTCGGCGGACTACCGCAAGGTGCCGCCGGTGACGGGAGCGATATTCAGTTTCGGTCCCATCGGCCTGCCGGTCGATCGCGTGCTCGCGGCTGTTGCCGGCGTCGCGGTGACGCTCGCCGTGCATTTCTATCTCAACGGCTCGCGCCTCGGGCGCGCCATCGTCGCCGTCCGCATGGACCGCGAGACCTCGATGCTGATGGGCGTCAAGGTCGAGCACATCTACGCCGTGACCTTCGGGCTCGGCCTCGCGCTCGCCGGCATTGCCGGCTGCCTGATGGCGGTGGTCTTCCCGATCTCGCCGCTGAACAGCGCGGGCTATCTGGGCGTCGCCTTCGTCGCCTGCGTGCTGGGCGGCCTCGGCAGCATCGTCGGGGCGATCGTCGGCGGCATCGTGCTCGGCGTGGTGGAGAGCTTCGGCGCCATCTTCGTCGGGCCGGAATACAGCGTCACGGTCGCCGCCGTGCTGCTCATCGTCATGCTGCTGCTGCGCCCGCAAGGGCTGCTCGGCCGCGCCGGTTACGAGTGAGCGCGCCCATGAAAACGTTGTTCTCTTCGTCCTGGTTCGGTCCGGTCCTCGCCCTCGCCGGCGGTGTCGTCCTCGCCTTCGGCCTGCCGGTCCTCGTCGGTGAGCAGGCCTATCTCCTGCGGTTGGCCACCCAGCTCGCCCTGCTGATCACCCTCGCCATCGCGTGGAACCTGGTCGGCGGATTCACCGGCTATCCGTCCTTCGCCACTGCCGCCTTTTTCGGCCTTGGCGCCTATGCCATCGCCGTGGCGCAGCAGGCGGGATGGCCGGTCTGGAGCGGTTTTCTGCTGGCGGCGGTGCTGTCGGTCCTGCTCGCGGCACCTTTCGGCTTCGCGATCCTGAGATTGCGCGGGCACTATTTCGCCATCGCCAGCCTGATGCTGGTGACCATCCTGAAGGAGGTCACGACGGGCTGGTCCGACCTCACCGGCGGCGGCATGGGCATCAACCTGCCCGGCGCCGGCGGCAATCCGACCGCCATCGCGACCGTCGCCCTTGAGACCATGGTGATGCTCGCGGCCATCGCTCTCGCCTTGTCGATGATCGTCGCCAAGGGGCGCCTCGGCTTCGGCCTCGCCTGCATCCGCATGAACGAGACCGCGGCCATGGGCGCAGGGATCGACGCGCCGCGCCTGAAGACCATCGCCTTCACCCTGTCGGCGGCGATCTGCGGCCTTGCCGGGGCGACCTATGCGCGCTGGATCGGCTATATCGACCCTTCCGACGTCTATGACGTGATGTGGTCAGTGCGCCCGATCATCGCGGCGCTGATCGGCGGCGTCGGCACGGTGTTCGGCCCTGTCGTCGGCTCGGTGGTCTACATGGCCTTCGAAGAGCTCATGTGGCGGAACCTCCTGACCTTCGGCACGGGAGCGCTCGGCGTGCTGATCGCGCTCCTGGTCCTGCTGCTGCCGGCCGGCATCATCCCGGGTATCCTGCGCCGGAGGGCGTCATGACCGACGCTCCCCTGCTCAGGCTGGAGAACCTGTCCAAGCGCTTCGGCGGCCTGATGGCGGTCAGCGACGTGAGCCTCACCTTCGGCGAGGGCGAGATCGTCGGGCTGATCGGCTCGAACGGCGCCGGCAAGACGACGCTGGTGAATCTCGTCACCGGCCACCTGAAGCCGACCGCAGGCCGCGTCACCTTCGCCGGGCGCGACGTGACGGGCGCGCCGCCCTACCGGCTCGCAAGGCTCGGCCTCCTGCGGACGTTCCAGGTGGTGCAGCCCTTCGCGCAGTTGCCGGCGCGGGACAATGTCGCCGCGTCGGCTTTGTTCGCGGGTGCTGCCGGCGACATGACCGCGGCACGGCGCGCGGCTGACGCGGCGCTCGAACGGCTGGGCATTTCCCACGTCGCCGATCGCCTGCCGACGCAGGTGACGCTTGCCGAGCGCAAGCGTCTGGAACTTGCCAAGTCGCTCGCGGCCAAACCGAAAATGCTGTTCCTCGACGAGGTCAATGCCGGCCTCAATTCCGCGGAGATCGACGGCGTGCTCGCCATGATCCGCTCCATCGCGGCGGAGGGCGTCACCATCGTCGTGATCGAGCACCTGATGAAGGTCGTGCGCGGCCTCTGCACGCGCCTCGTCGTGCTGCACCAGGGCGCGCTCTTGGCGGACGGCCCGACCGACGCCGTGGCGCGCGACCCCAAGGTCGTCGACGCCTATCTCGGCAAGCGCGGCGCAGCCATGCTGGAGGCAGCGCGATGACCAGCCTGACAATCGCTGGCCTGACCGCAGGCTACGGCGACGTGACGGTTCTGCAGGACGTCGCTTTCGACGTGGCCGCGCCCGGCATCACCGCCGTCATCGGCTCGAATGGCGCTGGCAAGACGACGCTCTTACGCGCGCTGTCCGGTCTCATCCGTCCGAATGCCGGGCGCATCGCGCTCGGCGGCGCGGAACTTGCCGGCCAGCCGCCTGATGCCTTCGTCGCCACAGGCATTGCTCACGTCCCGGAAGGCCGTCGGCTGTTCGCCGGCATGACGGTCGAGGACAACCTGATGATGGGGGCCTTCTCGCGCCGGCTGCCGGCCTCGGCGCTGCGCGAGGAACTGGACGCCGTCTACGCGCTGTTCCCGCGTCTTGCGGAGCGGCGCAGGCAGGATGCCGTCTCCATGTCCGGCGGCGAGCAGCAGATGTGCGCCATCGGCCGTGGGCTGATGGCCAAGCCGAAGGTCATGCTGATCGACGAACTGTCGCTCGGCCTTGCTCCCGTCGCCGTCGATGTCCTCGTCGGTGCGCTGACGCGGCTCGCCGCTGACGGCCTCGGCCTGCTCGTCGTGGAGCAGGATGTCGCGGTCGCCTTCGACCTCGCCAGCCAGATCGTCGTGCTCGACCGTGGCCGCGTCACCCGCACCGGTCCCAGCGCGGCGGTAGCCGCGGACCCGGCCGTGCGCGCCGCCTATCTCGGCGAAGCCTGATCTCCATCGAGACCATCATGACCCAGACCACTATCGAGACCATCCGCTCGCCCTATGACGGCTCGCCCGTCGGCGAGATGCCCGTTGCCGATGCGGCTGCCGTCGAGGCGGCTATCGTCGCGGCGGAGCGCGGCTATCAGGTCATGCGCAAGCTGCCGCGCTTCGTGCGGGCCGACATCCTGATGCGTGCCGCCGACATCCTGCGGGCGCGGCGCGACGAGGTGGTCCGCACCATCGCAGCGGAGGCCGGCAAGCCGCTTTACGACGCGCGCGGCGAGGTCGCCCGTTCGCTGTTCAACCTGACCAACGCTGCCGCCGAGGCGCGCCGCTTCGGTGGCCATGAAGTGCCGCTCGACATGGATGCGGGCGTCTTCGAATACCAGACGACCACGGCGAGCGGCGCGAAGCTGGACCTCTCCAAGGCCGATCCGGACCAGCTCGCGGCGATCCGCCGCCGCGTCGGCATCGCCCGGCGCTTTCCGATCGGGCCGATCCTCGCCATCGCGCCGTTCAACTTCCCTCTCAACCTCGTCCTGCACAAGGTCGCCCCGGCGCTGGCCGTCGGCAATTCGGTCGTGCTGAAACCGGCGCCGCAGACACCGCTGACCTCGGTCCTTCTCGCGGAAATCCTCGCCGAGGCCGGCCTGCCGGACGGTGCGCTGAGCGTGATCCATTGCCCGGTGCCGCTGGCCGAGACGATGGTGCGCGACGACCGTTTCGCCATGGTGACCTTCACCGGCTCGGCCAAGGTCGGCTGGCACATCAAGGCGATTGCCAACCGCAAGAAGGTGGCCCTCGAACTCGGCGGCAACGGTGCGGTGGTCGTCTGCGCCGATGCCGACCTCGATCTCGCGGCGGCGCGCTGCGTGCGCGGCGGCGTGGTCTATGGCGGCCAGTACTGCATCGGCGTGCAGCGCATTCTCGTGGAGCGTGCCGTCTATCAGCCCTTCCTCGATAAATTGCTCGACAAGGTCCGCGCCTGCCGTGTCGGCAACCCCATGGAGGAGGGCATCGATGTCGGCCCCGTCATCGACGAAGGTTCGGCGAAGCGCATCGAGAGCTGGATCGAAGAGGCCAAGGCCGCGGGTGCCAAGGCCGAGATCGGAGGCGGCCGCGACCGGGCGGTGATCCAGCCTTGCGTCCTCACGGGCACGCGCGCGGGCATGAAGGTCGAGGACGAGGAAATCTTCGGGCCGGTGCTGACGGTCAACCCGTTCGACACGTTCGAAGAGGCGGTCACCCGCGCCAACGACAGCAAGTACGGACTCCAGGGCGGCATCTTCACCCGCGACGTGACGCGCGCCTTCCGGGCGATCGAGGACTGGGACGTCGGTGGCCTGATGGTCAACGACGTGCCGATCTATCGCCTCGACAACATGCCGTTCGGCGGCTGGAAGGAGTCGGGTCTCGGGCGGGAGGGCACCCTCTACGCCATGGAAGAGATGACCGACATCAAGCACCTCGTGATCAACTACGCCTGACGCAAGCCGGGCGGTCTTACCCACAGTTCGGACTTCTCAAGGAGGCCATGCCATGGCTGACGTCATCGATTTCGCCGCCGGCGGCTACCGCTTCATCAAGGGCGTGTCTCAGTATTCCGCCGGCGTCGCCGCGCAGCCGGGCTACCGGCTGGAGCGCGTGCGCTTCGCCGAGCCGCTGCCGCTGGCGGAGGGCTTTGCCCGCATCGCCGAGGTGATCAAGGCCGCCGGCCGTCCGCTCACCGCCTTCGCAGCCTGCGAACTGCGCTCGCCGGCGCCGTTCACGGAAGAGGGCTTCATCGCCTTCAACGCCGTCTACATCGAGACGCTGAAGCAGTGGGGCCTGTTCGAGGGCGGCCTCAATCCGGTGGCCCGCAGCAATGTCTGTCCGGAGATCGCGCCGCCGCCGGCGCCGAGCTTCCACGCCTTCGCATTCACGGTGGCGGATGCCACTGCCGCTCCCTCCTTCGTTGTCGCCGGCTCGGGCGAGGCGCCCGAGGGGCATGCGAAATACCACGACCACATCGTCAACCGCGGCGACCTGTCGCCCGAGGGCCTGCGCGGCAAGGCGCGCTTCGTGCTGGCGGAGATGGAGCGGCGCGCCGGCCTGCTCGGCTTCGGCTGGAATGACACGACGGCCGTCCAGCTCTACACGGTCCACGACATCCATCCCTTGCTCGCCGACGAGATCGTCCGGCGCGGCGCGGCGCGGAACGGCCTCACCTGGCATTTCAACCGCCCGCCCGTGCAGGAGCTCGAATACGAGATGGACTGCCGCGGGATCGCGGTCGAGCGCGTGATCTGACGCTGTTCAAGCCGCAGCGGCGGCCCTGGCCTCGGCGATCTTCCGGAGATCGCCGAGGAAGGCGGAGACAGCCACCGGCAGCCGGCGGCCGCCGAGCACCATGACCTCGATGGAGGCGGAGCGCAGCTGCGGCTCCGCCAGGCTGATCGAGGCGAGTTCTCCCGCTGCGACCTCCTGCTTGCAGGACATGCCGGTGATCAGGGCGACGCCCAGCCCCGCGCGCGCGAAGGCGCGCAGGCCGTCGATACTGTTGGTGACCAGCGCCGGGGTCACCTTCAGGCGCTCGATCCGGCAGCATTCCTCGACCAGGGCGCGGATGCCGAACGAGGTGATGGGCAGCGCCACGGGATAGCGGAATACGTCGCGCAGCGAGACCTGTTTCGGGATTGTCAGCGGATGGTCCGGCAGGCAGATGGCGCGGACCTCGTCGTCGAGATGGAAGAGGAAATCGACCTGCGGATCAGGGCGGGCGTTGAAGGCGATGCCGATATCGGCGTCGCCGCTGCGGACCGCGGCGACGACATCGGACGTGCCGGTGACCAGAAGCTCGAACGAGATATCCGGGTGAACAGCGCGGAAGGTCGCGATCGCCTCCAACAGGTAGTTGGACACGATCCCCTCCACCACGACCAGCTTCACGCCGCCGCGTTCCAGCCCGCGCAGGGCGGCAAGCTCGGAACGCGCGCGGTCGGCGTCCATCATCACGAGCTGGGCGTGCAGGGCGTAGATCTCGCCGGCCTCGGTCAGCCGCATGCCCCGCGTGTGGCGCTCGAACAGCGGCATGCCGACCTGATGTTCGAGCTGCTGGATCTGGCGGCTGAGGGCGGAGGGAGCGACGCGCAGGCGATCCGAGGCGCCCCGGATCGAGCCGGCCCGGACAACCTCGTGAAAATACCTCAGCTGCGTGAAGTCCACTGCGCGCCAGCCCTTCGTCCGATGCGGGGCAACCTCCCAAGTATGGCGGCGGCAGGCAACCCTTTGGACGGGATGGCTAATGCCCGTCAGGGCCGCGGCTTCGCGAGGCGCGCAGACGTGATCGGCAGGCTGCGGAACCGGCGCGCCGTCTCGCTCAGCCGAGCCATTGCAATTCGCCGGCGGGCGGTGCGATGTCCGGGTTTGCCGCGATCATCCGCTCCCAGACGCGCTTCGTGACGGCTTCCGCCTCGCGGATCAGCGCCGGCTCGTCGATTGTCAGCACGCGGCGGTCGCGCATCAGGAATTCGCCGTCGGTCATCACCGAATGCACGGTGCCCGGATGGCCGTAATGGACGACGTTCGACACCAGCCGGATGAGCGGGCGCAGCGCCGGCGCCGACAGGTCGATGAAAGTGAGATCGGCCTTCTTGCCCACTTCCACCGAGCCGATTTCGTCGTCCGCGCCGACCGAGCCCGCGGCAAGCCGCGTGACCGCATCGAGCACCTGAACGGGTGAGGGATCGACGCCGCCCTCGACCTCGCGGCCGCGGCCGGTGCGGTGAACGATCGAGCCGAAGGCCATGGCCTGGAACATGTCCTCGCTCATGTTATCGGTGCCGAAGACGACCTTGACGCCGGCATCGCGGATCTGGCCGATCCGCACCTTGTGGAAGTTGCGGCGCGAGATGCTGGCCGGCGTATGCGCCATCTGCACGCCCTTCGCGGCGAGCAGGCGGATGTCGCTCTCGGTGCAGAAGGTCCAGTGCGCCGCGACGAGATCGGGGCCGAGGAAGCCCTCGCGGTCGAGATATTCGGCCGAGGTCAGGCCGTGGGTGGCCTTCACCGCTGCGACCTCGCCGGGGCTCTGCGAGAGATGTACCGTGCGGGTGAGGCGGTGCTTCGCCGCAAGATCGAGCACCGAGCGCAGCATGGCCGGCGAGCAGTTGTCGGGAGCGTGCGCCGCCGCCTGGCAGCGGACGCGGTCGCCGTGAGAGCCGTGGAAGCCCTCTATCAGCGCGTTGGCGCGGTCGAGGAAGGCCGCCCCGAAGGCTTGGTCAGGCGTGTACTCGCCATGCCGGATCTTGCGGGTGTCGATATCGGCGCAGCTCTCGGTCAGCCACAGCCGCATGCCCGTTGCGGCCATGGCGGGCGCATAGGTCGTGACATGCCGGAACGGGTCCACCAACGTCGTCGTGCCGGAGCGGATGGCCTCCAGGCAACCGAGCTGCGCGATGATCGAGCGCTCCTCGCCGCTCATCGCGTAGGAGATCGGCGTCATGTAGCGATAGATCGCCTCGCCCGGCCAGTCCTCGATCGTGCCGCGCAGCGCCAGCAGGACGGTGTGCGTATGGGCGTTGATGAAGCCGGGAAAGACAGCGAGACCCCGCGCATCGAAGCGCTCGTGGCGGGGGTATTCGCGCTCGAGCGTTTCGGTCGGCCCGACCGCCGCGATGCGGTTGCCTGTCACCGCGATGGCGGCGCCGGGCAGGATCGTGCGGGCATCGTCGCAGGTCGCGACGACGGCGTTGGTGATCAGGACATCCATGACAGCCCGCTGGGAATGAGGAACGGGACGCGGCAATGCCGCATCCCGCGAGGGCGTTGGATCAGGGCTGGCCGGCGTCGATCTCGGCGCGCTCCAGCGCCTGCGCTTCCAGTCCGTGCTTCTTCAGCAGCGTGAGGTAAGTGCCGTCGGCGATCAGCCGGTTGAGCGCGGCAGCCACGGCGTCGCGCAGCACGGTCGAGTCCTTCGGGAACGCGAGGCCGGACATGTTGCGCCCGATCGGCGTGCCGATGCGCTTGAACACGCCCTGTTCCTGCTGGCTGAGATAGACGACGTATTCCGCGCCGAGCACGGCCGCCTGCACGCGGTTCTGGCGGAGGTCGGTGCGGGTGGCGGTGGCGCCTTCCGATCCGACGACGTTGATCGCGGGGCGGCCCTGCGCGACACAGTTCGCCTGGCTCCAGGCCTGCAGCGTCGGGAAATAGGCCGTCGTGCGCGGGGTCGAGATCGCCTTGCCGCAGAGGTCTGTCGGCTGGTTGAGGTCGCCGGCCTGCGCGGTGAGCGCGAAGATCTGCGGACCGGTCGAGACGTAGTCGACGAAGGTCAGGCGGTCGCGGCGCGAGGGCAGGTCGGTCATCGACGATCCCGAGAAGTCGATGCGGTTGGTGGTCAGCGCCGGGATCAACTGGGCGAAGGCCATCTCTTCCCACTGGATGCGGAGGCCCAGCACCTTGGCGATCTCGGTGACGAGGTCGACGTTGAAGCCGCGGCGCTCATTGGTCGCCGGGTCCTTGTAGGCCATCGGCGGGTAGGTCGCCTCGATGCCGATGCGCACGACGCCGGCGGTGCGGATGGCGTCGGGCAGCGGGATCGCGGCCTGCTGCGCGGAAGCGGCGGTCGAGAGGAGCGCGGCAAAGCCGGCTGCGAGAAGGGCGGTGCGGAAGGTCATGGTTCTTGTCCCCTGTGGTCGGTCGTTGAACGTGCGCCGTCGCAGATCGGAGAGGGGCAATGCCCTCTATCGCTCACGCCGCCTTGGCGGCTTGCGCCTCGCAGGACGCGAAGTGGCCGGCGATCTCCCGGCCGGTGCCGATCCAGACGTCGCCGTAGCTCTTCACGTGTTCGAGGAACTCGCGCAGCAGCTTGAGGCGCATCGGCCGGCCGGACACCTGCGGATGCAGGACGGTGGTGATGAGGCCGCCCCAGTCGCGCGTCTCGGCGAGTTCGTCGTTCCAGATCGACAGAACATGCTCGCGCGGAAACAGCGGGCGCGGCGAGTAGCGGTGAGTGAGGCCATACATCCAGTCGTCGAAGGTCATGGTCGCGGGCAGTTCGATGACGCCCGGCGTGCCGTCGGCGAGAAGCTGCCGGTAGGGCCTGACATCATCGCGCCACGAGGACGAATAGAGAAAGCCGTGCTTCTTCAGGAGCACGCGCAGCTCCTCGCAGCTCTCGCCGAGCGGAGCGCGGTAGCCGACCGGCACCACGCCGAGCTTGCGCTTGAGGCTGTCGAGGCCCTTGTCCATTTCCTCGACGATGTGCGGTGCGCCGGGATCCGGCATCAGGTGGTGGAAACCGTGATGGCCGACCTCGTGGCCATCCTTCAGAATCGCCTCGCACATGGCGGTGTGGGCCTCGATGGCCCAGCCGGTGATGAAGAAGGTCGCCTTCAGCTCCTGCTCGCGCAGCATTTCCAGAAGCTTCGGCACGCCGACGCGGGCCTCGAAGCCGCCATAGGACATGGTGACGAGGCGCTCGTAGTGGTTCGGGTCCTTGGCCGTCCACGCCGATTCCGCATCGACGTCGAAGGACAGGAACACGGCCGCCTTGTTGCCTTTTGGCCAGGGATAGACCGGCGACAGCGGCGCGCGGTTGGCGGGCAGGAGCGGCAGGGCGTCGAGATTAGCGACCGGCATTGATGGTGATCTCCGTGAGTTCGGACGGCTGCAACTGCCACTTGGCGAGAAGCTGCCTGTAAGTGCCGTCGGCGATGAGTTCCTTCAGCGCCCGCACGATGGCCTGGCGCAGTTCCTCCGCCTCCCTGGCGGTGGCAATGCCCATCAGCGTGAAGCGGGTCGGCTCGCCGACGAGGGCGAAGGTGTTGGGTTCGAGGCCCATGATGTAGGGTAGCGTCTCCGAGCCCTGCATGGCGGCGTCGATGCGGCCCTGCCGGAGCTGGGTGCGGGCATCCGCCGATCCCTCCGTGCCGACGATGCGGATTTCCGCGCGGCCCTTCGCGACGCACTCAGCGTCCGAGAAAGCCTTGATCTCGGCCGGCAGCGAGGTGCGGCGCGAGGCGCCGACCGTGCGGCCGCAGAGCGCCTCGCGGGTCGGGAATTCGCTTGCGCGCGAATGCTGGACGAAGAACTGCGTGCCGGAGCGGATGTAGTTGATGAAGGTCGCCGTCTCCTGGCGTGCGGGCAGGTCGCTCATGCCGGAGAGGATGATGTCGACGCGGCCGGTGCGCACGGCGGAGAGCATCTGCTCGAAGCTCGTCTCCTGCCATTGCATGCGCACGCCGAGCTTGGCGGCGATGGCATTGCCGAGCTCGATGTCGAAGCCGGTCAGCTCGTTGGTCTGCGGGTTCTTCATCTCCAGCGGCGGATAGTTCGGCACCACCGCGGCGATGATCGCGCCGCGCTGGCGGATGGCGGCGGGCAGTTCCTGCGCGACCGCTGCGGCCGCGGTGAGGGTCAGTGCTGCCGAGAGAAGCAGGCGTGTCAGCATGGGTGGGCTCCGGGTCTCTGGAAGGGCGGCCGGTTGGTCCGGCTCTGGAGGAAATGAGGCATCAGGCGAGCACTGCCGCGATGAAGGCGCTGGTGCGCGCCTCGGTCGGCGCGCCGAGGACCTGTTTCGCCAGCCCCGCCTCGACGATGGCGCCGTGGTCCATGAAGACGACGCGGTCGGCGACTTCACGGGCAAAGCCCAGTTCGTGGGTCACGACGATCATGGTCATGCCGGAGGCCGCCAGCTCGCGCATGACGGCGAGCACCTCGCCGACCAGTTCGGGATCGAGTGCGGAGGTGGGCTCGTCGAAGAGCATGAGCTTCGGCTTCATCGCGAGTGCGCGCGCAATGGCGACGCGCTGCTGCTGCCCGCCCGACAGGTTCGCCGGATAGGAGTTGGCCTTTTCGGAGAGCCCCACGCGCTTGAGCAGCGCATGTGCTTCCTCGACCGCTTCGCGCTTCGGCCGGCCGCGCACCTGAATCGGTCCCTCAATGATGTTCTCAATCGCGGTCAGGTGCGGGAAGAGATTGAAGCGCTGGAACACCATGCCGGTCGCGAGCCGCTGGCGGGCGATCTCCGTCTCCGGCAGGTGGTAGAGCTTGTCGCCGTCGATCCTGAGACCAACGAGTTCGCCGTCGACCCAGATCGCGCCCTTGTCGATCTGCACGAGCTGGTTGATGCAGCGGAGCAGCGTCGTCTTGCCGGAGCCGGAGGCGCCGATGATGCAGACGACCTCGCCGGGGAAGACGTCGAGGGAGACGCCGTCGACCGCCTTGAACGAGCCGAAGCTCTTGTGGACATCGACGATGGAAACGATGGGCCGGAGGCCCGTGGCGGGGGGCAGCGTCGTCATCGGCCCACTCCCGCGCCGCGTCCGTAGTGGCGTTCGAGCAGCATCTGCAAGGGGGTGAGGATCGAGACGATCGCGAGATACCAGATGGCCGCGACGATCAAGAGTTCGATGACCCGCGAGTTGGCGTAATAGATGTTCTGCGCATTGTGCAGGATTTCCGAGTACTGGATGATCGAGGCGAGCGAGGTCAGCTTGACCATGCCGATGGTCTCGTTGCCGAGAGGCGGGATGATCACGCGCATGGCCTGCGGGAAGACGATGCGCCGCAGGGCCTTGAGGCGTGTCATGCCGATGGATTTGGCCGCCTCGTACTGGCCGACATCGACCGAGAGCATGCCGGCGCGAACCACTTCGGACGTGTAGGCGCCCTGGTTGATGCCGAGGCCGAGCAGGGCCGCCACCGCCGGCGTCATCACGTCGACGGTGCGGGCGCTCCAGATGCCGGGAATGCCGATGGTCGGGAAGATCAGCGCGAGGTTGAACCAGAGCAGGAGCTGGAGAATGACCGGCGTGCCGCGGAACAGCCACGCATAGCCCATGGCGACGCTCTTCAGCACCGGATTGGGCGACATGCGCATGATGGCGGTGATGACGCCGAGGATGACACCCAGCGACATGGCGCCGATGGTCATCAGGATGGTGTTTGCGAGCCCCTCGAGAATGGCGCGCGCGGCGAGGAACTGGCCGACAAAGGCCCACTCGATCTGGCCGACGGCGAAGGCGCGGCCGAGGGCCGCCAGCACGACGAGGATGGCGGCGACTGCGATCCAGCGGCCCCAGTAGCGCTCGGCGACGATGGAGTGGCCGGAAATGTCCGGCAGGACGGCGGTGCTGGCGGCTGACTGGCTCATGCGCTGCGCCTCTCTTCGGTCCGGGCGACGGGCTTCGGCGGCAGGGCTGCGCCGACCTGGTCGACGATGGCGCGGTAATATTGCGGCCGGCGATGGGCTGCGAAGTTGAACATCTTTTCCTTGCCCTGTCGGCAGGCATCGAGGTCGCAGTCGGCGACGACCACCTCGTCGCCGAGCGTTGTCGCCTGTGCAACGACCGTGCCGTTGGGGTCGACGATGCAGGAGCCGCCGATGAGGCCGGAGCCGTCCTCGTTGCCGGCTTTCGCCACCGATACGGCCCAGCAGGCGTTCATGTAGGCGTTTGCCTGTACGGCGAGCGTCGAGTGGAAGGTGCGGATGGCTTCGTTCTCCGCGGTGCCGCCATTCGGATCGTAGGCCGCCGAGTTGTAGCCCATCAGCATCAGCTCCACCCCTTGCAGGCCGTAGCAGCGCCAGGCCTCCGGCCAGCGTCGGTCGTTGCAGACCAGCATGCCGAGCACGGGTTCGTTCCATTCCTTCGGCCCCCAGAAGGCGGGGAAGCCGAGGTCGCCATAGTCGAAATAGCGCTTCTCGAGCTGCTGGAAGCGGTCGCCGGGGCGCGGTTCGACGGAGCCGGGCAGGTGGACCTTGCGGTATTTGCCGAGGATATTTCCGTCCGGCCCGACGGTGATCGACGTGTTGAAATGGCGCCCGCCGGCCAGTTCGCCATAGCCGACATAGAAGCCGATCCGCCGTTCAGCCGCTCGGTCGAACAGGGCCTGGACCGCCGGGTTGGGCATGGCCGGTTCGAAATGACCGTCGACCTCCCCCGGCTCCAGCAGCCAGCGCGGGAAGAAGGTGGTGAAGGCGAGTTCGGGGAAAACGACAAGCTGCGCACCATCGTCTGCGGCGCGATCGAGCAGCGCGATCATGCGCGCGAGGATCGTCGAACGCGCGTCAGCACGCTGGTTGGGGCCCATCTGGGCGGCTGCAATACGCAGGATGCGAGGCATGGCGGGCGTGTCCGGCTCTTGGCTCGTGGGTGCTCGGAGGCACCGCGATGTGACGTTGGACGCAGACTGTCGCGCCGGCCGGCGAGCCCGACAATGCCTCGGGCTATGATTTTTTGGGCAGGTCTATTTGTTGGGCAAATAGGCGCCGTGACTCCGTTGCCGGATTGCCGCCTGAAGCATGTGAATCCGGTCAGCCGGGGCGGCCGTCGATCTCCGACAGCGCCACCTTCACCTCGCGCAGGAACACTTCGGCAAGGCGCGAGAGCGGGCGGGTGCGTGAGCGCACGACGAAGGCCTTGACCGGCGTGACGGGCTCGAAGGGGATGACCACGAGCCCATGCTTGCCGCTCGCCTCGGGCGAGAAGGGATCGACGACGGTGGCGCCGATATGGCTCGCCGCCAGCACGCAGGCCGTGTGGCAATAGCGGACCTCGACGACGGACTGGAACGGCGTTCCCGCCGTCTCGAATGCTCCGCGTACCATGGTGCCGAGCCTGGTGCCCGCCTCCAGCGCGATGAAGGGCTGACCGCCGAGATCGGCGGGCGTGACGACGCGCCGGGAGGCGAGGGGGTGACCGGCCGCCACCACGCAGACCATCCGGCCTTCGTGGACCGGCTCGGTCAGCAGCGCCGGATGATCGCCGATGCCGAGGACGAAGCCGAGTTCCGAGACGCCGGTCTCGACATTCTCGGTCACGTCCTCCAGCCGGCGCACGTCGAAGGCGACCCGCACCTTCGGCCGCTTGGCGAGAAACCGCTGGAGCGCGATGGGGATGGCACCGTAGCCGAGCGGCGGGGTGGCGATGATCCGGATCTGGCCTGCCTTGTTTTCGCGCAGATCCTGGACGCGCGCTTCCAGCGCCGCGTGCATGGAGAAGATCGGCTCGGAATCCTGGTAGAGCGTGCGGGCTTCCTGCGTGGGGAAGAGCCGGTTGTTGATGCGCTCGAACAGCGGAAAACCCAGCTGGTCTTCCAGATGCTTGATGGCGTTGGAAACGGCAGGCTGCGACAGGCCCAGTTCGCGCGCAGCTCCCACTGTCGTCTCGCAGCGGATCACGGCGCGGAGGAGTTGAAGCTGTCGCAGGTTCATATGGACCACGTGAATAGAATGCCCCGGAATCATGGGGGCAAGCAAATACCGTGCGCGCTCCGGGTGTTCGGCCTCCGCCCGGCCCGCCAAGGCTTGGCATAGCAGGACTGCCAGTCATTCCGTCGCATTGTCGTGCTTGCGGCCAGCGCGGCATGATCCTCGCCGGCGGGGATGCCGAAGATGATCGGGCCGAATGTGATCGGTGCATCCGCATTCCGCGCCGAGACCGCCGATGATCGAGGAGCCGATGATGATGTTGTCCCGCCGACAGACCCTGGCCGCTGCCGCCGCCGCGATTGCCGCGCCGCGGCTTGCCTTCGGACAATCGCAGGAGCGCCCGCTGCGTTTCGTGGTCAATGTCGGGCTGCAGAACCTCGACCCGATCTCCAGCCCGTCGTTCGTCACCCGGAACTTCGGCTATCTCGTCTTCGACACGCTGGTTTCGCTCGACGGCAGCGGCCGCTACCGGCCGCAGATGCTGGAGGGCTGGGATGTCAGCGCCGACAAGCTGTCCTGGACATTCCGGCTCCGTGACGGCCTCGCGTTCCACGACGGCGCTCCGGTCACGTCGGAGGACGTCATCGCGTCGCTGAAGCGGTGGGGAGCGCGCGACTCGATCGGCCGCCGCCTGATGGCGGCGACAGCGGAACTCGTTGCCGACGGGCCGCGCGGCTTCAAGCTGCGCCTCTCGCGCCCCTTCGGCGGCGTCATCGAGGCGCTGGGCAAGCCGTCCGTGCACGTGCCGATGATCATGCCGGCGCGCATCGCCAATGCGACGCCGCCGACGCAGCAGGTGCCGGAGATCGTCGGTTCGGGGCCCTACATCTTCCAGCGCAGCGAATGGGTGCCGGGCGACAAGGCGACCTTCCGGCGCAACGACAAATACGTGCCGCGGAACGAGCCGGCGGACGGCCTCGCCGGCGGCAAGGTCGCGAAGATCGAGCGGGTCGAGATGCTGACCCTTCCCGATGTCGCCGTCCGCTATGCGGCGCTGACCCGCGGCGAGGTCGATTATCTGGAATATGCGCCTGTCGATCTGATCCCGCGCATGCGGCGGGACCGCAACCTGACTTTCGCCAAGGCCAGCGGCCGCGCCGAGCTCATTTACGCGGTGTCGATCAATCATTTCCAGCCGCCGATGGACAATGTCCTCGTCCGGCGCGCGCTGCAGCAGTGTCTCGACCGCGCCGAGGTGCTGGCCGGCGCCGGATTCGGCGGCGAGCTAGGCCGGCCCGACTGCACCTCCATGCTGATGTGCGGCGCCCCTTACGAGAGCAATGCGGGCGCCGATATCATCGGCAACCCGAGCATCGAGAAGGCGAAGGCCCTGCTGGCGGAGGCCGGCTACAAGAACGAGAAGATCGTGCTGCTGCATCCGCTCGACAGCCCGCTTCTCAATCCCTACGGCAGCGTGCTGATCGACCGGATGAAGCGCGCCGGCTTCAACGTCGATGTGCAGGGCCTGGAGTGGTCGGCCATTGCGCAGCGCTGGGTGCAGCGGAACCCGCTCGATTCCGGCGGCTGGAGCGTCATTCCCGTGGTCTATACGGGTTTCGACATGTCCGATCCGCTGTCGAACATGGGCATCGGCTTCAACTGCACCGGCAACCAGCCGTGGGGCTATTGCGACAGCAAGATGTCGCCGGTCCTCCAGCAGTTCGAGGCGGAAAGCGACCCGGACAAGCGCAAGGCGCTGGCGGCCGAACTCCAGAAGTTTGCCACCGAGGCGGCGACCTTCCCGATCGCCGGCCAGTTCCAGAGCCCGGCCGTCTGGCGCTCCGAGCTGAAGGGCGTCATCGACTTCGGCTTCCCGGTGATCTGGAACATCGAGCGCTGAAGCATCAGGCAGGTTGCTGGGCCGATGGCGCGACAATCGGGCGGGGCGCGTGAGCATCCCGCCTGTTTTGTCCGTCGCCCGTCGGCGTCCTGACCGTCCCAGTTTGCTCCGCTTCGACTCGTCCCGTCCTCTCCTAGCGTCTCCCTGTCACCGGTACGTCACCCAAGCTGCCTAGGGGTGTTCGCCGGGGTGCCCTCCAGGGCGCTCCCGTAGCGGCATCACGGGTGTTGGGGGCGACGATGCAAGTAGATCTGTTCACGCAGGTTCTGGTGCCTGTGATCGGTGGCCTCGGCATCTTCATGCTGGGCCTCGAATTCATGTCGAACGGCATCCAGTCGCTCGCCGTCAACAAGATGCGGGCGCTGCTGGCGAAGTTCGCGGGCACCCCGGCCAAGGGCGTCGTCGCCGGCACGTTCATCACCGGCATCATCCAGTCCTCCACCGCCATGACCGTCATGGTGGTCGGCCTCGTCAATGCCGGCGTCGTGGGCCTCAGGCCCGCCATATCGGTGATCATGGGCGCGAATATCGGCACGACGCTGGGCAACGGCCTCATCGCGCTGCCGCTGGGCCCGCTCGGCCTGTTCCTCGGCGGCATCTTCGCCCTCATCTACATCTTCGCCAAGACCGACAAGGTGAAGAACATCGCGCTCGCCTGCATGGGTTTCGCGCTGATCTTCTACGGCCTCAACCTGATGACCGGCGGCCTGCGTCCGCTCCGCTCCATGCCTGAGGTCATGAGCGTCATCTCCCAGCTCCGGGCCGACAGCTACGTCAACCTCATCTCCTGCGTGCTGATCGCCGCCGGCATCACCGCGATGATCCACTCGTCCTCGGCGACGATCGGCATTGTCATGGGCCTCGGCGCGGCCGGCATCCTCGACTGGAAGACCGCCGTCGCCTTCTCGCTCGGCGCCGACCTCGGCACCACCATCACATCGTGGATGGCCTCGCTCAACCTGTCGAAGAACGCCAAGAGAGCGGCCTACGCGCACATATCCTTCAACATTATCGGCGTCGCCATCACCATCCCGCTGTTCTTCGTCTCAATGGACGTGCTCACCTGGGCGATGCAGTGGTTCGGCGGCGATCCCGGCGTGCCGGTCATGGTCGGCGGCAAGGAAACCTATCCCCTCGTTCCAGTTGCGGTCGGCGTCTACTCGACCTTCTTCAACATCTTCAACGTCCTCCTGCTTTACCCCTTCGTTGGCGTTTTCGAGCGCGTGCTGCTGCGCGTCGGCGCTTCTGCACTCGATGACATCGAGGATTATTCGCAGCCGCGCTTCCTATCGGAAACTGACGCGAACGCTCCCGCGACCGCCGTTCCGGCGATCCAGAAGGAGACTGGCCGCTATCTGGAGGCCGCGCTGAAGTTCCTCGATATCGCCCGCGGCGCCAAGGATGCCCCGGACAAGGTCGAGGAGCACTACGCAGCCATGGACGTGCTCAACCGCGAGATCAGGGCCTACACGTCCGGCCTGTTTCGTGCCGACCTCCCCTATGCCCGCGCCGACCTTGTCGCGAGCCTCATCGAGGAAGAGGACTTCACCGCCAGCCTTGGCGAGGCGCTGTTCCAGATCGCCCGCCGCGTCGAGCGCCAGCCGTTCGGCGTCGAGGGCCGCAAGCTGGTCGATTCCATGCTTGACGAGGTCGCCACCGCCATGCGGGCCATCGTGCCGCTGGATCAGCCCGATCCGAACGTCTCCGCCCTGGCGGCAACGCGCGTCGATACGATCGCCGGCTTCCGGTCGCAGGCCCTGCGGCTCGGCGCCGAGCTGCCGTGGGTGGAGCGCGGTGCGATCCTCGCCCTGCTGGGCAGTGCCGAGCGCGCCTTCTTCCTGATCGAGCGCATCGATGCCGAGCGCAAGTCCGTCTCGCGCACCGTTCCGGCCACCGCCGCGGAGGACTCGTCGGTTTCCGCCGGCGGCCTGACGCCCGCCACCGTCAAGGCCTGAGGTGCGATGATGTTGCGACTGGCTCTCGTCCTCGCCGCCGGGCTGGCGCTCCTCTCGCCGGCCCCGGCCACAGCCCAGCAGTTCACCGGCTCGGGCTCGACCTTCGCCTACCAGCTCCTCGTGCGCTGGTCCCAGGCCTACCAGCGTGCGCAACGCGACGCCGAGTACCAGCCGGTGGGCGCGCTGTTCGACTACGAGGCGATCGGCTCCGAGGCCGGTGTGATGCGGTTGCGCGAGCGCGCGGTCGACTTCGCCGCGACCGAGGTGCCGCTTTCCGACGAGGAACTCGCCCGCTACAATGCGGCGCAATTCCCGATCGTCGCCGGCGGCATCGCGCTGGTGACGAACCTCGAGGGCATCACGGCAGGCCGTCTCAGGCTGACCGGGGACGTGATCGCGGAGATTTACCGCGGCAGGATCACCCGCTGGTCGGACCCGGCGATCCGTGGCCTGAACCCCGGCCTGTCTCTGCCGGACGCGGCCATCGTTCCGGTGCGCCGGGCCGAGGGCTCCGGCACCACCGCCGCCTTCACGACCTATCTGTCGACGGTCAGCACGGACTGGCGGTCGGCGGTCGGCCAGGGCCAGACGGTGCGCTGGCCTGTGGGCGTTCCGGCGCGCGGCAATCTCGGCGTCGCGACGACCGTCCGCAATACGCCGAACGCCATCGGCTATGTCGACGTCGCGACCGCGCGCGTGATGAATCTCGCTCCGGCAGCGCTGCGCAACCGCTCGGGCGCCTTCGTCACGCCCGACGCCGCGCCGCTGGAGGCCGCGCTCGTCGCGGCCGCGGGTGCCGGCGACCTCCGCTCCGCGATCATCGACTCGCCGGCCGCGGAGGCCTATCCGCTGCTCGCGACCGTCTTCGTCGCGATGCCGCGCGAGACCGCCTCGGCGGGCCGCATCCGCGCGATGATGGCCTTCTTCGCCTGGAGCCTCGACAACGGCAATGCCGACGCCCGGGCGCTGGGCTATGTCGCCCTGCCTCCGGTAGTGGCGGCGAAGGTCCGGTCCGGCTGGGCCTCGCTGTCGCCGGCGCTGCGCTAACGGACAGTCCGGGCGCGCGCCGTCCGAAGCCAACGAGATCTAGCGGGGGTGCTTTTCTCCCGCCGTGTGCCTTCGATTGCGCTCCCTTTCGGCCCGCAAATGGTCGATCAGCGCGCGCAGTTTCGGGGCAAGGTTCCGGCGATTGGGATAGTAGAGGAAGAACCCCGTGAACGACGGGCAGAAATCCTCCAGGATCGGCTCAAGAGCGCCCCTTTCGATGGCGGACTGGAAGCTTTCCGCCATGCCGAAAGTGATCCCGGCACCCGCAACGGCAAGCTTGATCATCAGGGCCATGTCGTTGGTCGTGATCTCGGGAGTGACCGCAACCGAGAATTCTCGCCCTGCTTCCGCAAACTCCCATCGGTAGGGCGCGACATTCGGCGCCGGACGCCATCCGATGCACCGATGCCCGACCAGGTCTCGCGGGTGCAGAGGTGCGCCCCATCGGTCCCGGTATGCTGGCGAACAGACAACGAGCTGCCGCTGGTCTGCGGAGACCGGAACGGCAATCATGTCCTGCTCGATGACCTCGCCAAGCCGGACACCCGCGTCGTAGCCCTCCGCGACGATGTCGAACTCCTCATCCGTCACCGTGATGTCGAGCTGGATGTCGGCATTGGCTTCGGTGAAGGCTGCCAGAACCGGTCCCGCGAGGAAGGCCTCGGCGATCGATGAAACGGCGAGGCGAAGTTGCCCCCGAGGCCGCCCCCGCAGGTTGCTCGTCGCCTCGACCGCCGCCCGGATATCCGAGATCGCCGGCGCGATGGCGGCATGGAGCGCTCTGCCCGCCTCGGTCAGGTTGACACTTCGCGTCGTGCGCTGGACGAGGGTAATGCCGGTTGCGCTCTCGAGGCGCTTGATCGTCTGGCTGACGGCCGAGCGCGTCACGCCGAGATGGGCGGCGGCGGCCCGGAAACTGCGCATGTCCGCAACGATCGAGAAGACCGTGAGGGCGTTGAGATCAGGTCCCATTGGTTAGCTGGTCTTTCCAAACTGGAAACAAGGCGGCGGCTTATCGCGACAATCTCCGCGATTTAGGTTCTCCGCAAGCTTCGGATCGCCCGGAGATCGCCAGCAAGGATCAACATGATGGCCCTCGACAAAGTCGTTCTCATCACCGGCGCTTCCAGCGGAATTGGCGCGGGCATCGCGCGTGAACTCGGCGCAGCCGGCGCGAAGCTTGCTCTCGGCGCGCGCAGAACCGACCGGCTGGAAGCGCTTGCCGCGGAGATCGGCGGCGACGTGCTTGTCCGGCGCCTCGACGTGACCGATCGCGCGGATGTCGCGGCGTTCGTGGAGGCCGCGCGCGAGCGGTTCGGATCGGTCGACGCGATCGTCAACAATGCCGGCATCATGCCGCTCTCCCTGATGGCCTCGCTCAAGGTCGGCGAGTGGGAGCGCATGGTCGACGTCAATATCAAAGGGGTACTCTACGGCATCGCCGCGGTGCTGCCGGACATGACCGCAAGGGGCTCCGGCCACATCATCAACATCGCGTCCATCGGCGCGCTTCAGGTGTCGCCCACGGCCGCCGTCTACTGCGCGACGAAATATGCGGTGCGCGCGATCTCGGACGGGCTGCGACAGGAGAACGAGCGCATTCGCGTGACCTGCATCCATCCGGGCGTGGTGGAAAGCGAACTCGCCGACACGATCACCGACCCGGTTGCCGCCGAGGCGATGAAGGGCTTTCGCGCCGTCGCGCTTCAGCCGGACGCGATCGGCCGGGCCGTTCGCTACGCGATCGAGCAGCCGGACGATGTCGATGTCAGCGAGATCGTTGTGCGTCCCCTCGGCGGGCGGTGACCTGAGCGGCGCCGACGAGAACAGGCGGCGCGCGACCTTCCAAACCAAGCGGGGAAAACCATGCGGAACGGAAATCTGCTGGCGGCGATGATCGTCGTCGCCCTCACCTCAATGACAAACGCACAAGGAAGATCGGACATGGCCGCCAGCCATCCCTATGTCGGCATGTGGGTGACCGGTGACGGCCACATCCGGCAGGAACTGCTCGCCAACGGGCGGTACGACGAGGCGCGCGGATCGAGAAGGAGCGCCTATCGGGGCCGATACGAGGTCCGGGGCAACCGCATCCAGTACTGGGACGACACGGGCTTCACCGCCGACGGCACATTCGTCGATGACGACACGTTGCATCACGGCGGTATGACCTTTCGCCGCGAGCGCTAGACGATCGTGCCCTGCAGAGGGAACGGGCGGCTTTGTGGCCGCCCGTTCCGGATTCACTCGGCCGGTGCCGCATGCGGGACCGGCACGTCGTGCCGGGCGAGCGGGCGGTTGCCCGTCAGCGCGCGCATCAGCACGTAGAAGACCGGCGTCAGGAAGATGCCGAAGGCTGTGACGCCGATCATCCCGGCGAAGACGGCGATGCCCATGGCCTGCCGCATCTCCGCGCCCGCGCCGACCGAGATGACCAGCGGCACGACGCCCATGACGAAGGCGAGCGACGTCATCAGGATCGGCCTGAGGCGCAGCCGGCTCGCCTCGACGGCCGCCTGCACTGGCGTTCGCCCCTCAAATTCCAGTTCGCGCGCGAACTCGACGATCAGGATCGCATTCTTGGCGGACAATCCCACCAGGACGACGAGGCCGATCTGGGTGAACACGTTGTTGTCGCCGGCGGTGAGCCAGACGCCGGTAAGGGCGGCCAAGAGGCCCATCGGGATGATGAGCAGGATGGCGATGGGCAGCGTCAGGCTCTCGTACTGCGCGGCGAGCACGAGGAAGACGAGCAGGATCGCCAGCGGGAAGACGATGAGCGAGGAATTGCCCGCGAGGATCTCCTGATAGGCAAGGTCCGTCCATTCGAAGGCGAAACCGCGCGGCAGCGTTTCGCGGGCGATCTGCTCTGCGACCGCCTGCGCCTGTCCCGATGAGAAGCCGGGCGCCGGCCCCGCATTGATATCGGCGGTGAGGAAGCCGTTGTAGCGCATGGCGCGCTCCGGGCCTGCTTCCGGCTTGACTGTCATCAGCGCGCTGAGCGGCACCATCTCGCCGGAGGACGAACGCACGCGCAGGCGGCCGATATGCTCGGGGTACGCGCGGAACTGCGCGTCGGCCTGGACGCGCACCGTGTAGGTGCGGCCGAAGCGGTTGAAGTCGTTGACGTAGGTCGAGCCGAGATAGGTCTGCAGCGTCTCGAATACGTCGGTGACCGCGACGCCGAGCTGGCGCGCCTTGGTGCGGTCGATGTCGGCCTGCAACTGCGGCACGTTCACCTGGAAGGAGGAGAAGATGCCGGCAAGCTCAGGCGCCTGCATGGCCCGGCCGAGAAAGGCCTTCGTCGCCTGGTCGAGCGCCGCATAGCCGAGACCGGCGCGGTCCTCGATCTGCAGCTTGAAGCCGCCGACCTGGCCGATGCCCTGCACGGGCGGCGGCGGGAACATGGCGATGAACGCCTCCTTGATCCCGGCATATTGCTGGTTGAGCTGGCCGGCTATGGCGAAGCCCGACAGGTTCGGCGCGCGCCGCTCCTCGAACGGCTTCAGCGTCACGAAGACGATGCCGGCATTGGAGGAGTTGGTGAAGCCGTTGATCGACAGGCCGGGGAAGGCCAGCGCCGCCTCGACGCCGGGCTGCTTCATGGCGATCTCGCTCATGCGGCGCATCACCTCCTCCGTGCGGTCGAGGGTGGCCGCATCGGGGAGCTGCGCGAAACCGACGAGGTACTGCTTGTCCTGATTGGGCACGAAGCCGCCGGGCACGGTGCGGAACAGGAAGACGGTGAGGCCGACCAGCACCAGATAGACGCCCATCATGACAGCCTTGCGCGAGAGGATGCGCGTCACCCCGCCGCCATAGGCGTTGGAGCCCGCCTTGAAGGCGCGGTTGAAGCCGCGGAAGAACCAGCCGAACAGCGTGTCCATGACGCGCGTCAGCCGGTCCTTCGGTGCGTCGTGGCCGCGCAGCAGCATGGCGGCGAGGGCCGGCGAGAGGGTCAGCGAATTGATCGCGGAGATGACCGTCGAGATGGCGATGGTCAGTGCGAACTGCCGGTAGAACTGGCCGGTGAGGCCCGAGATGAAGGCGAGCGGCACGAACACCGCGACCAGCACCAGCGCAATCGCGATGATCGGGCCCGAGACCTCGCGCATCGCCTTGTAGGTCGCCTCGCGCGGCGAGAGCCCATCCTCGATATTGCGCTCGACGTTCTCGACCACGACGATCGCGTCATCGACGACGATGCCGATGGCGAGCACGAGGCCGAACAGGCTCAGCGCGTTGATCGAGAAGCCGAAGACATACATCACCGCGAAGGTGCCGACGATCGAGACCGGCACTGCGACCAGCGGAATGATCGATGCGCGCCAGGTCTGCAGGAACACGATCACCACGAGGACGACGAGGAGCACGGCTTCCAGCAGCGTCTCGACCACCGACCTGATGGACGCGCGCACGAACTGCGTCGTGTCGTAGGCGATGCGGTACTCGACACCCTCCGGCATGACCTGCCGGATTTCCTCCATCACCGCACGCACGCTGTCTGAAACGGCGATGGCGTTGGAGCCGGGCGCCTGGAACACGCCCATGCCGACGGCCGGCTTGTTGTCGAGCAGCGAGCGCAGCGAATATTCGGCAGAGCCAAGCTCGATCCGGGCGATGTCGCGCAGCCGCACGACCGCGCCGTTCTGGCCGGTGCGCACGATGATGTCGCCGAAATCTTCTTCCGTTTGCAGACGACCCTGGGCATTGACCGAGAGCTGGAGATCGAGGCCGGCCGGGCTCGGCGAGGCGCCGATGACGCCCGCCGCCGCCTGCACGTTCTGGGCGCGGATTTCGCGCACCACATCGCTCGGGGAGAGGCCGTGCTCGGCCACCTTCTGCGGATCGAGCCAGACGCGCAGCGAATAGTCGCCGCCGCCGAAAATCTGCACCTGTCCGACGCCCTGTACGCGCGCGAGCCGGTCCCTGACGTTCAGCAGCGCGTAATTGCGCAGATAGGTCAGGTCGTAACGGTTGTTCGGCGAGAGCAGGTGGACGACGATGGTCAAATCCGGCGAGCTCTTGACGGTGGTGACGCCGAGCCGGCGCACCTCCTCCGGCAGGCGCGGCTCGGCCTGGCTGACGCGGTTCTGGACGAGCTGCTGGGCCTTGTCGGGATCGGTGCCGAGCCGGAACGTCACGTTCAGCGTCATGACGCCGTCCGTGGTCGCCTGGCTGGACATGTAGAGCATGCCCTCAACGCCGTTGACCGCCTCCTCGATGGGTGTGGCGACGGTCTCCGCGATGACGCGCGGGTTGGCGCCCGGATACTGGGCGCGCACCACGATGGTCGGCGGCACGACGTCGGGATATTCCGAGATCGGCAGCGATCGCAGCGACAGGAGGCCGGCGACGAAGATGAGGATGGAGAGCACCGCTGCGAAGATCGGGCGGTCGATGAAGAACTTGGACAGGTTCATGGCTCGCCCCTTTCGGGCGTGATCTCAGGGGTCCGGCTCAGCGCTGGGCGCTGTCGGTGGAGGTGTTGGCGGCAACGGGGCGCGGGGTGAGATGCTCGGCCATCGACACCTGCTCCGGCGCGACCACCCCGCCGGGCCGGACACGCTGCAGGCCGTTGACGATGATGCGCTCCCCGGGATTGAGCCCGCCGGTGACGATGCGCAGGCCCTCGTGGAGCGCACCGAGCGTGACTTCCCGATAGATCGCCTTGTTCTCGGCATCGACGACCAGCACGAACTTCTTGTTCTGGTCGGCGCCGACCGCCCGCTCGGTGATCACCAGCGCCGGAGCGGGCCTTGCCTCGCCCATGCGCAGACGCACGAACTGGCCGGGCATCAGCGCGCCGTCGGCGTTCTCGAAGATGGCGCGCACGCGCACCGTGCCGCTCGCTCCGTCGATGCGATTGTCGACGAAGCGCAGCCGGCCCTGCCGGCCATACTCAGCGCCGCTGGCGGTGCCCATGAGGACGGGTATCCGGTCAAGCGCGCGATCGTTGGCGTTCGCCTCCGGCAGTGAGGCGAGTGCGCGCAGCATGGAGCCCTCGTCGGCATCGAAGCCCGCATAGATCGGGCTCACCGAAACGATGGTGGTGAGCAGCGTCGCGCCCGCACCCTGGCCGATCAGGTTGCCTGTCGTCACCTCCATGCGACCGATGCGGCCAGCGATCGGCGCACGAATCTGTGTGTAGTCGAGGTTGAGGCGGGCGGTCTGCAGGGCCGCCTGCGCGGCGCGCAGGTTCGCCTGCGCCTCCTTCATGCCGTTCAGCCGCGTATCGAGGTCCCGCTGCGACAGCGCCTGGGTGGCGATCAGCCGCTGGCCGCGCTCGTGCTCGGTGGTCGCGAGCGCAAGGCGCGCCTCGGCCGCCAGCACCTGGGCGTCGGCGCGCTCGTACTCCGCCTTGTAGGGTGCGGCGTCGATGCTGACGAGGAGGTCGCCCTGAGCGACGACGTTGCCCTCGCGGAAGTGGATGGTCTCGATCACGCCGGCAACGCGGGCGCGGACCTCGACCCGCTCGACGGCCTCCAGCCGGCCGGAGAATTCCGACCAGTTGATGATCTGGTGCTGCTCGACGGTCGCGACCGAGACCGCAGGCGGCGGCATGGCGGCGGGGCCGGTATTGCTGCGGGCTTTCTCGCCGAGGCCGGGCCAGAAGAGGGCGCCCGCCGCGATGGCGAGGGTCGCGGCAAAGCCGCCGCCGAACAAGGCACGACGGATCGTTCCCTGAGACATGGGTTCATTCCTGTTTGCAAAAGAAAATATGGTCCGCGCCGCCGTCAGGACGGCGCGGTCGATCTGAAGAACTTCACTAGCGGGTCACGAACCGATTCAAGGCAGCAGGCCTCCGTCACGTCGGCCGAATAGGCGCCCGGCCAGTCGGTCGGCCCGGGCTCGACATGCAGTTCCGCGCGAACCCCCATCGTGCGGAGCTTGTCGGCATAGGCGGCGCATTCATCGCGCAGCGGGTCGTCCTCGGCGGTCACGATCAGCGCCGGCGCGAGGCCGGAGAGACGCGCGGCCCCGAGCGGGGCGGCATAGGGATGGGCGGCCCTGTCGGGCGAGCCGAGATAATCGTGCCAGCCATCGGCCCAGCGGCAGCCGACCGGGCCGGCATCCGCCGTGCGCAGCGAATGGGTGGCAAGGCAGGCATCGAGCATGGGCGAGAACAGGATCTGGCCGGCGAGCCGCGGTTCACCCCGATCGCGCGCCATCAAGGCGAGCGCGGCGGCGAGGTTGCCGCCGGCCTCCTCGCCCGCCACATGAAGGGGCACTGAGCGCCCGCCCCAGGCGCGGCGCCTGGCATGGAGTTCCTGAAGGGCGGCGTAGATCGCATCGAGCGCGTGCGGGAAGCGGTGGTCGGGCGCCAGCGGATAGGCGACCGAGACGACCGTCGCCCCGGCGAGCCGGAGCGCCTCGGCGACCCGGCGGCCGCTGTCGAGCGAACCGTCGTTGAACGTGCCGCCATGGAGGTGAAGGACCAGCGCTGCCGGCGCCGCGCAGCCGCAGCCATAGACGCGGGCAGCCAGCTGGCCTACCTGCGTCTGGACTATCTGCGCTTCATGAGCCGCCTCGGAGGCGCGCGGAGGGAACATGGAAGGACCGGATAGGTTGCGGTGCAGCAAAAGCTATGCCTGCGCGCATCTTGAATAAATGGGGCCAATGCTCCTACATTATTCACATATGGAAATAATAAGGACATGCGCGCCCGATGGACCAGCTTAGCGCCATGCGTGCCTTCGCGCGGGTCGTGGAGTCCGGCAGCTTCACCCGCGCCGCCGAGCTTCTCGACATCCCCAAGCCGACGGTCACCAAGCTCATCCAGCAGCTCGAAGCGCATCTGCGCGCCAAGCTCCTGAGCCGGACCACCCGGCGCGTGACCGTGACCACGGACGGCGCCGCCTATTACGAGCGAGCACTGCGCATCCTCGGTGACATCGACGAGCTCGACGGCAGCGTGGCGGTGTCGCAGGGAAGCCCGCGCGGCCGGCTGCGAATAGACCTCAGCGCCTCGCTCGCCAATCTCGTGATCATCCCGGCGCTGCCTGATTTCCACGAGCGCTATCCCGAGATCCAGCTCGACCTCGGCCTCAGCGACCGGCCGGTGGATCTTCTGGCCGAGAATGTCGACTGCGTCTTGCGCGCAGGGACTATCGCGGACCAGAGCCTGATCGCCCGGCGGATCGCCGAGTTTCATCTGATCGCCTGCGCCGCGCCGTCCTACATCGCCCGATACGGGGCGCCGAAACATCCGGGCGACCTCGAGCGCGGCCATGTCATGGTCGGCTACCGCATGGGCGTCTCGGGGCGTGTCTGGCCGATGGAGTTCGAGAATGGCGAAGAGACGCTCGAGGTCCGCGCGCCGTCCGCCATCACGCTGAACGAAGCGACCGGCTATGTCGCTGCAGTCCTTGCAGGTCTAGGCGTCGGGCAGGTCGCGACCTTCACAGTTCAGGACGACATCGCCGCGGGCCGGCTGGTGCCGGTCCTGACCGAGTGGTGCTCGGGCGCGGTGCCGCTGCACATCGTCTATCCGCCGAACCGGCATCTCAGCAACAAGGTGCGCGTCTTCGTCGACTGGCTCGCCGGCCTGTTCGCGCGCGACGACCTGATGCAGCGCCGCTCACGCATTCCCGGCCTCGGTTGCGACCAGGATGAGGCCGCGATTGCCCGATTGCCTCGCCTGAGAGAAGTCTGACGGAGGCTCCTGGATCATCGAAGCCTGACCCCCCGCGAGGATCAGGTCGCATGACCGCTCACGCGCGCATGCCGCTGGTCAGGAGATGCACGAACTGCTCGGCGATCTCGTCGGGCGTCCGCGATCCCGGCTTGTACCAGTGGCCGATCCAGTTCAGCGCGCCGCCGATGGCGAAGGCCGCGAGCTTGGTGTCGCATGGGGCGACCGAACCGTCCGCGACGCCCTCCGTGATGTAGCGCCGGTAGGCGGCGTCGACATGGCGCTTGTGGAAGCGGACCTCGGCGCGCCACTCGTCGGAGAGTTCACGGTCGTCGAGGCAGACCATGCACATGCCGAAATCCATGGTCATCAGCCGGGCGTAGTCGCGGATGAGCTGCTGAAGCTTGACGAGGCCGGAGCCGCCTTCGCTGTCGATCCGCTCGATGCTCTCGTAGGCCTTGTCCTTGCCCAGCATCCAGCAGGCGAAGAGGATTTCCTCCTTGCTGCGGAAGTAATTGTAGAGCGCCGGCTTGGTGATGTTCAGCCGGTCCGCGACGTCGTTCAGCGTGGTTTTCTGGTAGCCGCGGTCCAGAAACATCTGGGCAGCGGTGCGCAGGACGGCCTCCCGCTTGACGTCGCGATTGCGCCGCCGCGTCTCGAACGGCTGCCACGGGGAATCCGCGCCGCCATTGGCGTCCATCGTCATGCTCTCTGCCCTTCGTCCTATTGACCGGCTGACCCTGCGCCGTTTATTACCCATCGGTAAGAAAAAGCCCAGAGGGTAATTTAACAGGGGGGATGCATGTCATCCAGTGTTGTCGTCGCCGGCGTCGGCATGACGCCCTTCGTCAAGCCGGCTCCCGGCCAGGACTATTCCGAATTTGCGGTGGCCGCACTCTCCGACGCCCTCAGGGATGCCGGCGTCGACTACCGCCTGATCGAGCAGGCCTATGTCGGCTACGTCTATGGTGACTCCACCAGCGGGCAGGCGGCGCTCTACAAGGTCGGCCTGACCGGCATCCCGGTCGTCAACGTCAACAACAACTGCTCGACAGGCTCCTCCGCCCTGTTCCTGGCCCGTCAGGCGGTCGCCAGCGGCGCGGTCGAGTGTGCGCTGGCCCTCGGCTTCGAGCAGATGGTGCCGGGCGCGCTCGCCAATGTCTTCAACGATCGGCCGAGCCCGCTCGGACGCTTCACCGAGATTGCCGAAGAGGCGCCGGGCGCGAAGGAAGCGCCGATGGCGATCAAGCTGTTCGGCGGCGCCGGCAGCGAGTACCAGCAGCGCTACGGCGCGAGCGACGCGACCTTCGCGGCCGTCTCGGTCAAGGCGCGCAGGCACGCAGAGCACAACGAGCGCGCCATCTTCCGTTCGGCCCTGACGGTCGAGGAGGTTCTGGCCTCGCCGCGCATGCTCGGGCCGCTGACGCGCCTGCAGTGCTGCCCGCCAACCTGCGGGGCGGGTGCCGCCATCATCGTCTCCGACGCGTTCGCGCGGCGTCATGGCCTCAAGGCCAATGTCGCGATCCGCGCGCAGGCCATGACCACCGATTTCCCCTCCACCTTCTCCGAGCGCAGCATGATCAAGGTGGTCGGTTACGACCTGACCGCCGCTGCCGCGGCGAAGGTCTACGAGCAGGCCGGCGTCGGCCCGGACGATCTCGATGTCGTTGAGCTGCACGACTGCTTCACCGCCAACGAGATCCTCACCTACGAAGGCCTCGGCCTGACGCCAGAGGGCACGGCCGAGAAGTTCATCGCCGACGGCGACAACACCTATGGCGGCAAGGTGGTCACCAATCCGTCAGGTGGCCTGCTCGCCAAGGGACACCCGCTCGGCGCCACGGGCCTTGCGCAATGCGCCGAGCTGGTCTGGCAGCTTCGCGGCCAGGCGGGACGCCGGCAGGTGCCCGAGGCGCGCTTCGCCCTCCAGCACAATCTCGGCCTCGGCGGCGCCTGCGTCGTCACGCTCTACGAACACGTGTGAGGCGCGCCATGATCGACCCGAAATGGATCGGCCACGAACTGCCGCCCTCCGTCCTCGACCTCGAACGCGGCCGGCTCGCCTTCTTCGCCAGGGCCATCGGCGAGACCGACCCGGTCTATAGCGACGAGGCCGCGGCGAAGGCTGCGGGCCACCCCGACGTTCCCGCGCCGCCGACCTTCCTGTTCGCCGCCGAGCTCGATTCCGGCGCGCTGACCGCTCTTCTCGGCGATCTCGGCGTCAGCATCGGCAAGATCCTGCACGGCGAGCAGAGCTTCACCTATCGCCGGATGGTCCATGCCGGCGAGCGGATCACCGTGCGCTCCCGCATCTCCGACATCTACGCGAAGAAGAACGGCGCGCTCGAATTCATCGTCAAGGACTCGATCGCGAGCGACCGGAGCGGCGAGACAGTCGCGGAGCTGCGCTCCGTCATCGTCGTCCGGAATTGAGGAGGCTGCCGTGACCACGACACTTGCCAGCCTGTCGGTCGGAGATGCCCTGCCGATCCTCGTCCAGAAGCCGGTCGACCGGACCATGCTCGCCTTGTTCGCGGGCGCCTCCGGCGACCACAACCCCGTCCATATCGACACCGATTTCGCGCGCCGCTTCGGCATGCCGGACGTGTTCGCGCAGGGCATGCTGAGCATGGCCTGGCTCGGGCGGCTGCTGACCGAGGTCGTGCCTCAGGACCGCATCCGCCGGTTCTCTGGCCGGTTCCTCGGCATCACCCATCTCGGCCACGTCATCGCGTGCCGCGGGCGCGTCGCCGAGCGCATCGAGGAAGAGGGCGAGCAGTGCCTGCGCCTCGAGATCGAGACCATCAACCAATACGGCGAAGTGAAAATCGCCGGCGAAGCCGTCATCGCAATCGGCTGACAGGGACACGCATCATGGCAGGCAAGCTCGACGGCAAGGTCGCCCTCGTCACGGGAGCCGGTCGCGGCATCGGCCGCGAGATCGCGCTGAAACTCGGCGGCGAAGGCGCGCGGCTCGTGCTCAACGATCTCGACGCCGGCCCGAACGAGGAGGTGGTCGAGGAACTGCGCGCCCGCGGCATCGAAGCCGTATCGTGCCCCGGCAGCGTCACGGCGCCGGATTTCGCCGAGCGCTTCGTCGGCAAGGCCGTGTCGGCCTTCAAGGGCATCGACATCGTCGTCAACAATGCCGGCTATACCTGGGACTCGGTGGTCCAGAAGATGACCGACGAGCAGTGGTACGCCATCGTCGACTGCCACCTTACCGCGCCGTTCCGCATCCTGCGCGCGGCGCAGCCGGTGATCCGCCAGCTCGCCAAGGCGGATGTCGAGGCCGGCCAGCGCAACGTCCGCAAGATCGTCAACATCTCCTCCATGGCCGGCGTGTTCGGCAATGCCGGCCAGGTCAACTACGCCGCCGCCAAGGCCGGCGTGATGGGCATGACGCTGACGCTCGCCAAGGAATGGGGGCGCATGAATGTGACGGTCAACTGCGTCGCCTTCGGCCTGATCCGCACGCGCCTGACCTCGACCGATGCCAGCGAGGGCGCCTCCGCGAAGATCGAGGGCCGCGACATCAAGATCGGCGTCAACCCGGACCTGCTCGCCATGATGGAGCGCACCATTCCGATGGCGCGCGGCGGCACGCCGGAGGAGGCCGCCGGCGCGGTCTATCTCTTCTGCATCCCGGAATCCGACTATGTGAGCGGCCAGACGCTGATTTGCAGCGGCGGCCTCGCGGGCATCTGAGCGATGATCGCCCGCCTGCACCAGCACGCATGGATGACCGCCGAGATCGAGGCGGTGCGTGAGACGGCGGACGCCTTCGCGGCGGCCGAACTCGTGCCGCATCTCGCGCGCTGGCGCGAGCAGGGCTTCGTCGATCGCGCGGCCTGGCGCAAGGCCGGCGAGATGGGACTCCTGCTGCCCGAGTTCCCGGAGGAATGGGGCGGCGCGGGCGCGACCCTCGCGCATGCGCTGGCGGTCTGCGATGCCTTCTCCGGCGCCGAGGTGCCGCCGAGCACGATGGTTCATTCCATCGCCAGCCACTACATCCTCGACTACGGCACCGACGAGCAGAAGCGGCAGTACCTGCCGAAGCTCGCCTCCGGCGAGATGTTCGCCGCCATCGCCATGACCGAGCCGGGCGCCGGCTCGGACCTTCAGGCCATCACGACCCGCGCGGAGCGGAGTGGCAACGGCTACCGGCTGAACGGCTCCAAGACCTTCATCACCAATGCCCACACGGCCGACCTGATCATCGTCGTCGCCAAGACCGATCCGGCGGGCCGCGCGAAGGGAACCTCGCTTTTCGTCGTGGAGCCCGAGGGTCTCGACGGCTTCCGGCGCGGGCCGCTGCTCGACAAGATCGGGCACGCCGCTTCCGACACCTCCGAACTGTTCTTCGACGACGTGCAGCTTCCGGCATCGAGCCTGCTGGGCGGCGCGGAGGGCCAAGGCTTCGTCCAGCTCATGAGCCAGTTGCCCTATGAGCGCATGCTGATCGCGGTTGCGGCAGCGGCGGCGATTGACCGGGCGGTGGCGCTGTCCATCGAGCACGCGAAGCAGCGCATGGTCTTCGGCAAGCCGCTGATGGAGCACCAGAACACCCGCTTCGTGCTCGCCAACTGCGCGACCGTCGCCCATGTCGTCCGCACCTTCGTCAACGACTGCATCCAGCGCCTCGTCGACGGCACGCTCGACGAGACCGCCGCCTATATGGCGAAGGCCTGGTGCAGCGAGCAGCAGTGCCAAGTCGTCGACGACTGCCTGCAGCTCTTCGGCGGCTCCGGCTACATGCGCGACATGCCGATAGGGCGCCTGTTCGCGGATGCGCGCGCGCAGCGCATCTACGGCGGCAGCAACGAAGTCATGAAGGAACTGATCGCGCGCCGGCTGTAGCGCGCGAACGGCACCGGGGAGCTGTCCGCAAGAGACGGCCCCCAAAGAGGAAACGGAGAGGATGGCGCAGTCGATGCACGACGTGGGCGCAATAGCAAAGCTGCGTTCGGATGGCGCGGTCGCGGGTTCCGCGCCGGTGCTCTCGGCCGATGGCATCACGCTGACCTTTGGCGGCGTGACGGCGCTGAGCGAGGTCTCGCTGACGGTCGGCCGCGACGAGCTGGTCGCGCTGATCGGCCCGAACGGCGCCGGCAAGAGCTCGCTCCTGAACGTGCTGTCCGGCTTCTATCGCCCGCGCAGCGGCAAGGTCACTTTCGAGGAGACGGACGTGTCGCGGTGGGCCGTGCATTCCATCGCGCGCGCGGGCGTCGCGCGCACGTTCCAGGGCACGCACCTGCTCTCCCACATGAGCGTGATCGACAACATCCTCGTCGGCCGCTTCTTCCACATGCGGGCGAACCTCTTGCAGGCCTTCCTCTACTTCCCGTGGAGCCACCGGGAGGAGGTCGAGAACCGCGCGATTGCCGAAGAGATCATCGACTTCCTGGAGATCGAGCATATCCGCCACCAGCCGGTCGGCACGCTCGGCTACGGCATGCGCAAGCGCGTCGATCTCGGCCGCGCGCTCGCCATGGACCCGAAGATCCTGCTGATGGACGAGCCGATGGCGGGCATGAACAACGAGGAGAAGGAAGACCTCGCGCGGTTCATCCTCGACATCCGCGAATCGCGCGGCATCCCGATCGTGCTGGTCGAGCACGACATGGGCGTGGTCATGGATATCGCCGACCGCGTCACCGTGCTCAATTTCGGCCGCGTGATCGGCAACGGCACGCCGGCGGAGGTTCGCCGCGACCCGGAAGTCGTCAGCGCCTATCTCGGGAGCCACGCATGACCGGCTCGCCGCAGACCCTGCCGCAATTCATCCGCCGCAATGCCGCCGCCGATCCGGGCGGCCTGGCACAGCGCCACAAGCAGCGCGGCGTCTGGCACGTCTATGCGTGGACCGAGGTTCAGGATCGCGTCCACGCGATTGCCGCGGGCCTCATGGCGCGCGGCATCCGGCGCGGCGAGACGGTGCTGATCATTTCGGAGAACCGCCCGGAGCAATACTGGGCCGAATATGCCGCCCTCTGCGTCGGCGCGAAGGTCGTCTCGCTCTATCCGGACGCGACCACCGAGGAGGTGGCCTATATCGCCCGCGATTCCGAAGCGGTCTGCATCTTCGCCGAGGACCAGGAGCAGGTCGACAAGGCTCTCGCGTTGATGGCGGACAATCCAGCCGTCCGGCTGGTGATCTACTGGGAGGACGGCGGGCTCTGGTCGTACCGGCACGAGGCTCTCGCCGATCTCAGGGACGTGACGGCCGATGGACGGGCGCTGATCGCCCGAGACGCCGGGTGCATCATCCGCGAGGTCGAGCGCGGCACGGCCGACGACATCGCCCTCCTGACCTACACGTCCGGCACGACTGGCAAGCCCAAGGGCGTGATCATCACCTACCGGGTGATGTTCGACGCGGCCGAGCGCATCCAGGTGACGCTCGATCTGAAGCCGGGCATGGAATACCTGTCCTACATCCCGCTCGCCTGGATGACCGAGCAATGGATCGGCGTCGCCCTCGGCGTCATGTTGCCGATGCGGGTCAACTTCGCGGAGCGCCCGGATCAGATCACGGCCGCCATCCGCGAACTGGCCGTCGAGGTGCTGCTGTTCGGCCCGCGCCAGTGGGAGAGCATCGCCGCCCTCGTCCATGCGCGCATGCTGGATGCTCCCGCCTGGCGGAGGCGCATCGTCGACTGGGCGCTGGAAGTCGGCAAGAGGGCGGCCGACGAGAAGCTGCGGGGCCGCCAGCCCGCCGTGCTCGATCGGCTATTGCATCCGCTTGCCGATGCGATCGTGCTGCGGCCCTTGCGCGACCAGCTCGGCTTCAAGCGCAACCGCGTGGCGATGACCGGCGGCGCGGCGGCGGCGCCGGAAGTGTTCCGCCTGTTCGCGGGCCTCGGCGTGCAGCTCCGCAGCGTCTACGGCTCCAGCGAATACGGCGCGGTCGCGGCCCATAGCGGGGCGACCTACGATCCCGAGACGATCGGCGCGCCGATCGGCGCGGCGACCCAGTGGGGCTCCGCCCTCGAAACGCGCATCGGCGAGAGCGGCGAGCTCCAGCTGCAGGGTGGCCCCGGTTTTGCCGGCTACTGGAAGCTGCCCGAGAAGACCGCTGAACGCTTCGACGGGCCATGGTTCCGGACCGGCGACGCGGTGCGGGCCGATGCTGCATCCGGCGAGATGACCTATCTCGACCGCGTCGACCATATGAGCCGCCTCAAGGCCGGCATGGTCTACCCCAAGCAGTTCATCGAGGTGAGGCTGCGCTTCTCGCCCTATATCCGCGAGTGCATGGTGATCGGCGACGAGCGGCACGATCACGTCACCGCCCTCGTCAACATCAACTACGAGGTCGTCTCGCGCTGGGCCGAGCAGCGCGGCCTGTCCTTCACGACGCTCGCCGACCTGTCGCAGCGTCCCGAGGTGGTCGACCTGATCGCGTCCGAAGTCGCGCGGGTCAATGCGGCGCTCCCGGCGCATGGGCGGGTCAGCCGTTTCGCCAACCTGCCGAAGGACCTCGATCCCGACGAGGGCGAACTGACGCGCACGCGCAAGCTGAAGCGCGAGTTCATCGAGGAGCGCTACGCCAGCCTCGTCCATAGCCTCTACGGCGGCGCGGCGTCGGCCGATCTCAACATCCCCGTCCGCTATCAGGACGGCCGCACCGGCACCCTCTCCGCGACGGTCCGGATCGGCAGCGTCGCCGCCAAGGAGCCTGCCCGCCCATGAGCGACTTCCTGAACTATGTGATCAACGGCGTTCTTCTCGGCCAGCTCTATGCGCTGCTGGCGCTCGGCTTCGTGGTCATCTACCGCGCCAGCAAGGTGTTCAATTTCGCGCAGGGTGAGCTGATGCTGCTCGGCGCCTTCTCCATGTGGACGCTGATCCTCGGGCTCGGCCTGCCGCCCTGGGCGGCAATCCCCGCCGCCTTCGTCGTCGCGGCGGCCTACGGCTTCGTCATCGAGCGGCTGTTCTTCGCCCGCCTCGTCGGCGAATCCGTCTTCGCCATGGTGATGGTGACCATCGGCCTCGTCATCCTGATCCGCGGACTCATCGTGATGATCTGGGGCGCAGCCGACCGTCCCTTCCCGGCGCTGCTGCCGGAGGTGCCGATCATCATCGGCGACCTCATCATCACGACGTCGCTGCTGGTCGGCGCCATCATTACCGTGGTGCTGGCCGTGGTGCTGTCCCTCTTCTTCGACCGCAGCCGGCTCGGTCTTGCGCTGACGGCGGTCGCGGAGGACCCCAAGACCGCCATCGCGCTCGGCATCTCGGTCGGACGGGCCGTGACGCTCGCCTGGATACTCGGCGCGGCCATCGCGGTGTTCGGCGCCATGGTCTATCTCAACGGCCGTTCGCTGACGCTGGTCTCGGCCGAGATCGGGCTTGCGGCCCTGCCGGTCGCGCTGTTCGCCGGCCTTGAATCGATCCTCGGCCTGATCCTCGCGGGGGCGATCGTCGGCGTGCTGCAATCGCTGACGGCGGCCTATGTCGACACGGTGGTCGGTGGTTCCGCCTCCAGCATCGTGCCCTTCCTCTTCATGCTGCTGATGCTGTTCGTCAGGCCCACGGGCCTGTTCGGCTGGCGCTCGATCGAACGGGTGTAGGTCATGGATCCGTCGGGCGTCTATTTCACCAGCTATGCGGGCGACCGCCGGCTCATCCGCACCGGCCTGCAATGGGCCTGCCTTGCGGCCTTCGTGGCGGCGCTCGCGCTGTTGCCGCTGGCCATGCCGGACCGCTGGGTGGGCATAGGCTATGTCATGTTCATCACCGCCATCGCGGCGGTCGGTCTCCAGATCTGCACGGGCTATGCCGGGCAGATCAATCTGGGGCAGTCGGCCTTCATGGGGGTCGGCGCCTATGCCTGCGCCCAGGCGCTGGCGGCCGGCGTGCCGGTGCTCGTCGCACTGCCGCTCGGCGGGTTCGCGGCGGCGCTGTTCGGCATGCTGTTCGGCCTCTCGGCGGCGCGCATCAAGGGCTTCTACCTGGCGCTCACCACCATTGCCGCGCAGGCGCTGTTCCACTTCCTCGTGCTCAACCTGCCATCCAGCATCCTTGGCGGCGCCGGCGGCCTGTCGGTGCATGGGCTCAGCCTGTTCGGCATGCCGCTGGACAATGACCGGGCCGTCTACTGGCTGTCGCTTGGCGCCCTCGTCGTCATGACCTACGGCGCCTTCGGCATCGTCCGTTCGCGGCACGGGCGCGCCTTCGAGGCGGTGCGCGACGACGATGTCGCCGCCGGCATGATGGGCATCGACGTCGTGGCGACCAAGGCGCGGGCCTTCTTCGTCGGCGCCATTTTCGCGGGCGTCGCGGGCGGCCTCTGGGCGATCGCGCTGCGCCACGTCTCGGTCGAACAGTTCACGATGTTCAATTCGATCTGGCTGGTCGCGATGATCATCGTCGGCGGGCTCGGCTCCATCGTCGGCGCACTGATCGGCACGGTGGTCATCCAGCTCGCGCGCGAGAGCATCGTCTCGCTCGGCCCGAACGTGATCGAGGTCGTGCCCGGCCTCGGCCCGGAATTCATCTTCGCGGCGATGAACGTCCTGCTCGGCTCGATCATCATCCTGTTCCTGCTGTTCGAGCCGAAGGGGCTGATGCACCGCGTGGCCATCGCCAAGCGAGCCTACCGGCTCTGGCCGTTTCCATACTGACAAGAACCAAAGGGGAGAGAGACATGACCCAGCAGACGATCACACGCAGGACCTTCGCGGCGGGTGCGGCCGCGGCCACTCTCGCGGGCACCGTCCCCGCCCGCGCGCAGACGCGCGTCGTCGTGCCCTCGCTTTCCGATTTCTCCGGGCCGTTCGCGCCGATCATGCCGTCCTTCTCCGGCGGCCGCGAGGCGGTGCTGAGCTGGTGGAACGCCGAGGTCGGCAACCGCATCGGCCTCAGCATCGCAGTGAAGGCCTACGACACCCGCTACGATGTCGCCCAGACCGCGAGTCTCTGGCCGGGCATCCTCGCCGAACTGAAGCCGGCCATCGGCTTCGCGCTCGGCGGGCCGGACACTGCGGCGCTCCAGCAGCGCCTGCCGCAGGACAAGGTGGTGATGATCCATGGCACCGCGCAGAACGGCTTCGCCTGGCGGCCGGACCAGTGGATCCTCACCATGCGGCCGACCTTCGTTCATGAGATGACCGGCTTCATCTCCTGGTTCCACAGGGAAAAGGTCGGCGGCAGCCGGCCCGTCAAGATCGGCATGGTGAGTTCCGAGGCCTCGCCGAGCTTCGCCGACATGACCAAGGGCATCCAGGCCTTCGCGCGCGCCAATCCGACCATGGTCCAGCTCGTCGAGGTGATCTTCGCCGAGCTCCAGCCGGCCGACCTCACCTTGCCGGTGCGCCGCCTCGTCAATGCTGGCGTCGACGTGATCCTGACGCCGACGACGGTGCAGCAGGCGGTGGCGACCAAGCGGGCGCTGCAGGCGCTGCGCTCGCGCGTGCCGGTGATGACCAGCGCGCATAACTCGCCGGGCTTCATCGCGCCGCTGATCGGCGGCATCCAGAACGTCGAGGGCGACTACGAGGCCCATTCGAGCGCCATCCCGAGCGACGAGGACACGGCGGCGCGGCGCTTCTACCAGCTGCTCTCGGAGAAGCATGGCCTGAAGGCAGCCTGGAACACCCTGACGGTCATCGGCATCGGGCAGGCTCTGCTGCTCGCCCGCGCGGTGCAGGCGACCGTCGCCAAGCACGGCGCGAACGGCCTCACCGGCGATAACGTCTATGCGACGCTGATGAGCACGGAGTTCCCGGCCGCCGACTTCAACGGCTTCCTGCCGGCCATCGCCTTCACCCGCGACGCCTCGTTCCCGAACAAGGATCCGCGCGTGAACATCGGCGTCGTCAAGGGCGGCAAGATGACGACGGCCGCCACCGACGTCGTCTGCCCGCCGCTGTCGAAATGGTGACGGCGACCGCAGAGGCCAGGGGAGTAGCGCCCGCCACGGGCGCCGGGCCGATCCTCGTCGCCAGCAATCTCGAGGTCGTCTATTCCGAGGTGATCCTCGCGCTAAAAGGCGTGAACCTCGAGGTCGGGCAGGGCGAATGCACGGCCCTGCTCGGTCCCAACGGCGCGGGCAAGAGCACGACCCTGAAGGCGCTCTCCGCGCTTCTGGAGATCGAGGACGGCCGCATCTCCGGCGGCGAGGTGACTTTTCGCGGCCGGCCGATCGCCGGCCGCGACGCCTCGGACCTCGTCCGGGACGGTCTCGTCCACGTGGTCGAGGGGCGCCGCGTCCTGCGGCACATGACCGTCGAGCAGAACCTCAAGGTCGGCGGCCACCTGCTGCCGACCGGCGCGATGCTGCGCGAGCGTCTGGACCGCGTCTACGCGACCATCCCGCGGCTCGCCGACCTGAAGGGGCGGACGGCCGGTTACCTGTCCGGCGGCGAACAGCAGATGCTCGTCATCGGCAGGGCCATGATGAGCGATCCCAAGCTGATCGTCCTCGACGAGCCTTCGCTCGGCCTCGCCCCGATGATCATCGACGAGGTCTTCGCGCTGCTGGCCAGCCTCAAGCGCGACGGGGTGTCGCTGCTCATCGTGGAGCAGAACGCGCAGGCGGCTCTCGCCCTCGCGGACCGGGGCTACATCCTCGAGAACGGCCGCATCGTGCTGGACGGCCCCGCCGAACAGCTCCGCTCCAATCAGGACATCCAGGAATTCTATCTTGGCATGAGCGCCGAGGGCGAGCGGCGCAGCTACCGGGAGATCAAGCACTACCGCCGACGCAAGCGGTGGCTGGGATGACCGACGCCGGCCATCTCGACGCGCGGGAGACGCAGTCTGCGGACCTGCGTGAGAAGGACCTGTTCGCGCGCCTGCCCGCCGCCATCGCGTCGGCACGGGAGGCTGCGCCGGCCGTTGCGGCACTGCTGGCCGGAATTGATCCCGCTGCGGTGACAGATCGCGCCGCCCTCGCCCGCCTGCCCGTCATCCGCAAGTCGGACCTGATCGCGCGCCAGCGCGCGGATAAGCCCTTCGGCGGCTTTGCCGGCGACTGGCGGCACAAGGCGCGCCGCGTCTTCGCGTCCCCCGGGCCGCTCTACGAGCCGGAGACGCGCGAGGCCGATGCGTGGCGCTCCGCGCGTGCGCTGCATGCTGCGGGCCTGCGCGCCGGAGACCTGCTGCATGTCGCCTTCTCCTACCATCTGACGCCGGCGGCCTTCATGATGGAGGCCGGCGCCTTCGCATTGGGCTGCCCGGTCTTTCCCGGCGGCACCGGGCAGATCGAAGCGCAACTCGGCGCCATGGCTGACCTCAGGCCGGACGCCTATGCCGGCCCGCCGTCCTTCCTGTCGCTGCTTCTGGCGAAGGCCGACGAGGCCGGCAGCGACACGAGTTCCCTGCGCATAGCGTCGCTCGGCGGCGAGGCCGTGCCGCCGTCGCTGGTCAAGCAGCTGGGCGACCGGGGCATCGCGGCGTTCCAGAGCTACGGCACCGCCGATCTCGGCATCGTCGCCTACGAGAGCGCCGCGCGCGAGGGGCTGATCGTCAACGAGGACATCATCGTCGAGATCCTGCGGCCCGGAACCGAAGAGCCGGTCGCCGAGGGTGAGATCGGCGAGATCGTCGTGACGGTGTTCAATCCCCTCTATCCGCTGATCCGTTTCGCCACCGGCGACCTGACGCAGGTGCTTGCCGGGCCGAGCCCGTGCGGGCGCACCAACATGCGCATCAAGGGCTGGCTCGGACGGGCCGACCAGAGCGCCAAGGTGCGCGGCATGTTCGTGCATCCCGTGCAGGTCAGCGGCATCGTCGCGCGCCATCCGGAAGTGCGCCGCGCGCGCCTCGTCGTCTCGCAGGAGGCCGGTCAGGACCGCATGGTGCTGCACTGCGAGGCGGAGGAGGGGAGCGACGGCCTCACGGAGCGGCTTGTCGACAGCATCCGCGCGGTCATGCGCCTGCGCGGTGACGCCGTACTCCACGCGCCGGGGGTGCTGCCTGACGACGGCCGCTTCATCGTCGACGAACGCCTGACGCCCGCCACAGCCTGAAGGACGCCACCATGAGCCACCAACCCGTGCGCCTGGAGATCGACGGCGCCATCGCGACGCTCACCTTCGACAGGCCGGCGGTGTTCAACGCCCTCGACGCCGAAGTGGCCGCCCTGCTGCCCGGTCTCGCCGGACAGGTGGCGGCGCGCGAGGATATCCGCGTGCTGGTGATCCGCGGCGCCGGCGCGTCGTTCTGCGCGGGGGGCGACATCAACACTTTCGCCCGGCATCTCGACGATATGGGCCCGGTGGTGCGCGAATTGCTCGGCAACCTTCACGCCTTCCTGCTGGCGCTCCGCCAGATGCCGCAGCTCGTCATCACCAGCGTCCAGGGGGCGGCGGCCGGCGCCGGCCTGTCGCTCGCCTTCATGGGCGACCTGTGCATCGCGGCGGAGGATGCGCGCTTCACCGCCGCCTATCACAAGCTCGGCGTCTCGCCGGACGGCGGCGGCACGATCGGCATCGTGCGCGGCGCAGGCGTCCGGCGGGCCATGCAGATATTCCTCGCCCAGGGTAGTTTCTCGGCGCAGGAGGGCTCTGCCTGGGGGCTGATCAATCAGGTGGTGCCGGCGGCCGATCTCGACCGCGCGACGGCGGAACTCGCCGTGCGTGTCGCGCGGACACCGCTCGCGGCCATCGCCGCCACCAAGCGGCTGATCCATCAGTCCGCGCGGACGCCGATGGCGGACCAGCTGGAGGCCGAGATGGAGGCGCTGATCGGCTGCATGGCCCGGTCCGACTTCGCCACCGCCGTTCGCGCCTTCGTCAAGACCTGAACCGGCGCGCCGCCGATGGCCGTTCCCGAACCGCTCCGGCGCGGGCTCAAGATTCCCGCCATTGCAGCGCCGATGTTCCTCGTATCGGGGCCGGACCTTGTCGTCGAATGCTGCCGGTCCGGCGTGATCGGCACCTTTCCGGCGCTCAACCAGCGCGACAGCGCGGGCTACGAGGCGTGGCTGAAAGCGATCGCTTCGCGGCTCGGCGCTATCGAGGCGGAGACGGGCGAGGCCTCGGCGCCCTTCGGCGTCAACCTCATCGTCCACCGCTCGAACCAGCGCCTCGCTGCCGATCTCGCCATCACGATCAAGCACCGGGTGCCGCTGGTCATCACCGCTCTCGGCCCGGCCCGCGACGTTGTCGACGCGATCCATGCCTATGGCGGCGTCGTGTTCCACGATGTCAGCCGGCCCGACCATGCCGAGAAGGCCATCGCGGCGGGTGTCGATGGAGTCGTCGCGCTGACGGCGGGTGCGGGCGGCCAGTCCGGCTATCTCAATCCCTTCGCCTTCGTCGCCGAACTGCGGGCGATGTTCGCAGGGACGGTCGTGCTGGCCGGCTCGATCACCTCCGGCGCGCAGATCGCCGCAGCCGAGCTCATCGGTGCGGACCTCGCCTATCTCGGCACGCGCTTCATCGCGACGCGGGAAAGTCTTGCCAGCGATGCCTACAAGGCCATGGTCGTCTCGGCCACGTCGGCCGATATCGTGGGCACCGACAAGGTCACCGGCATCTTCGCCAATCTGCTCCGGCCCAGCCTCGCCGCGGCCGGCTTCGATCCGGACGGGCGCGACGGGCCGGGCCATCTCGACCTGACCGCGGATTTCAAGGCGTGGGCCCATCTATGGTCGGCCGGTCACGGGGTCGGTTCCGTCCGCGATCTGCCGCCGGCTGCCGTGCTCTGCGCGAGGTTGAGAAGCGAGTACCAGCGAAGCAGAGGATTGCCGGCCTCCGGCTGACCGACAGGAGCCTGGCGCTGGTTCCGTAACGCCGACCGGATGGCGCGTCTCTCCCCGATCCTCTTCACCACAGCAGCGATCCGGGGGCTTAGCGGAAGCGTGCGCGCCACTCGCGCCGAGGACATCGAGCGGCGGTACAACGAGCGATCGCGAATGTTCAAACGCTTGAAAAGAATGGCGATTCCGACCGAAGCTGGGCTCCGCTTTTCAGATTGCAGCCCCGGGGGGCGGCGCCCTTCGGAGCGCCGGCCTTCAAAATATAGCAATGCATTGACATTTATTCCGCATCACCTATGTTTCGCCCGTGCCCGTCCGCCTCTCCTTGGGCCGGAAAACAACAATGCTGCTTACCGACGACCAGCTGCAGATTCAGGAGACGGCGCGCCGCTTCGCCCGGGCGAAGCTGGCGCCGGGCTATCAGGCGCGCGAGTCCGAGGGGGGCGTTGCGCCCGAGCTGATTGCGGAGATGGGCGCGCTCGGGCTGATCGCGCCCGAACTGCCCGAACATCTCGGTGGCCATGGCATGCCGAGCCTGACAAGCGGCGTCATTGCCGAAGAGATCGGCCATGGCGACATGAATGTCGCCTACGTCCAGATTCTCGGCTCGCTGAACGGTGCGATCCTGGCGCGCCATGCCCAGCCGGACCTCGCGGCTGAGTGGGTGTCGCGGATCGTCACGGGGCGCTCCGTCGTCGCCATCGGGCTGACTGAACCACGTGGCGGGTCAGATGCGGCGAACCTCATGCTTGCCGCCCGCCGCGACGGCGATCACTACATCCTCAAGGGCGAGAAGTCCTCGATCAGCATGGCCGACCAGGCGGATGCGATCGTCCTCTTCGCGCGCACGGGCGCGCCCGCGGACGGAGCACGCGGGGTAAGCGCCTTCCTCGTGCCGATGAATACGCCCGGCGTGTCGACGCTGCGCTTCACCGATCTCGGCTCCAAGGCGATCGGCCGGTCGTCCGTGTTCTTCGACGAGGCCCGCATTCCCGCCGGCAACAGGCTCGCCGAGGAGGGTTCGGGTTTCGTCCAGGTCATGCAGGGCTTCGATTTCAGCCGCGCGCTGATCGGCTTGCAGGTTCTGGGCGCCGCGCAGGCTTCGCTCGACGAGAGCTGGGCCTATGTGCAGCAGCGCGAGGCTTTCGGCGCGCCGCTGGCGAAGAACCAGGGCATCACCTTCCCGCTCGCGGAGGGGGAGGGGCAGATCGCGGCCATCCGCCAGCTCTGCCTGCATACGCTGGCGCTGCGCGATGCCGGCCTGCCGCATACATCGGAGGCGGCCATGTGCAAATGGCTCGCGCCGAAGACGGCGGTCGAGGTCATCCATCGGTGCCTGCTGACCCACGGCCATTACGGCTGGTCGATGGACCTGCCCCACCAGCAGCGTCTGCGCGACGTGATGGGGCTCGAGATCGGCGATGGGACCGCCCAAATCATGAAACTCATCGTCTCCCGGGAGAAGCTGCGGGCGGCGAGAGCATAGGACGCGAAGGGGCCGCTAAGAGCCCTGACCATCGGAGGAAACGACTGATGTTCGTGACAGAGAGCGTGCTCGCCACCCGGCGCAGCGCGGCGGGAAACTATTGGCCCGGTGCGACGCTGCTCGACCATCTGGCGCGCGCCGTCGCGGCAACGCCCGGCAAGATCGCGGTCGTGGCCACGCGCAGCGAAACCGGCGAGAGCCGCCGCATCAGCTATCGCGAACTCGATGCGATGTCATCGAGCGTCGCGGGGGCGCTCAGCGCGCGCGGCGTCGGCAAGGGCGACGTCGTGTCCTTCCAGCTGCCGAACTGGTGGGAGTTCACCGTCCTGCACCTTGCCTGCCTCAAGCTCGGCGCGGTGTCGAACCCGCTCATGATCATTTTCCGCGAGCGCGAGCTCGCCTTCATGCTGGGGCTGGCGGAATCGAAAGTGCTGGTCGTGCCCGCCTCGTTCCGCGGCTTCGACTATCCCGGCATGGTGACCGGCATCCGCGAGAAGCTGCCCCGCCTCGCCCACGTCTTCGTCGCTGGCGGAGCCGGGCCCGACGCCTTCGACCAGCTTCTCGGCGGTTCGGCGGCAGAGCCCGCCGATCTCTCGGCCGACGACGTGATCCAGCTCCTTTACACGTCGGGCACCACGGGGGAGCCGAAGGGCGTGATGCACACGTCCAATACGATGCTCTCCAATCTCGGACCCTTCGCGGAGCGGCTTCACCTCGGCGCCGACGCCATCATCCACATGCCCTCGCCGATGGCCCACCAGCTCGGCTTCATGTACGGGCTCGTGCTGCCCGTGATGCTCGGCGCGACCGCGATCCTCCAGGACGTTTTCGTCGCCGCCGAGATGGCGCGCCAGATCACCGAGGAGGGCGCGACCTTCACGATGGGCGCCACGCCCTTCCTCAACGATCTCACCGAGTTTGTCGCGAGTTCCGGCAAGGCGACGCCCTCGCTCAGGATTTTCGTTTCGGCCGGTGCGCCGATCCCGCGCGCGCTGGTCACCAAGGCGCGGGCGACGCTCGGCTCGGCGATCATTTCCGCGTGGGGCATGTCGGAAAACGGGGCGGTCACCACGACGCGGCCCGAGGACCCCGAGGAGACGACGACCACGACCGACGGCGCGGCCCTGCCGGGCATGGAAGTACGGGTCGTCAATGCCGGCGGCAGTCTCGCCACGGCGGGTGAGGAAGGCCAGCTCCAGGTGCGCGGCTGCTCGAACTTCGTCGGTTATCTGAGGCGTCCGGAACTCGATCCCAAGGACAAGGACGGCTGGTTCGATACCGGCGACCTCGCCCGCATGGACGAGGCCGGCTACATCCGCATCGCCGGCCGTTCCAAGGACATCATCATCCGCGGCGGCGAGAACATCCCCGTCGTCGAGGTCGAGGAGCTGCTGTTCAGGCACCCGGCCGTCGCCGCCGTCGCCATCGTCGGCTACCCGGACGAACGCCTCGGCGAGCGGGCCTGCGCCTTCGTGGTTCCGCGCGACGGGCAGAGCCTCACCTTCGAGGACATGGCCCGCTACCTCGCGGACCAGAAGATGGCCAAGCAATACGTGCCGGAGCGGCTGGAAATGGTCGCCGACCTACCGCGCACGCCCAGCGGCAAGATTCAGAAATTCAAGCTCCGCGAAGCCGCACGCGGGCGCTGAGCCGGAACGGCCAGACCACACACATCAAGGAGGAGGAACCCATCATGCTGAACCGCAGGACCTTTGTCGGATCGACGCTTGCGGCGGGCGCCATGCTGCCCGCGCCCGCCCGCGCGCAGGCCGACCGCACCATCCGCATCGGCGTTATCACGGACATGTCGGGCGTCTATCGCGACCTGTCCGGGCCGACCTCGGTCGCCTGCACGCGGCAGGCCGTGGAGGAGTTCACAGGCGCCAATCCCGACATCAAGGTCGAGGTGCTGGTGGCGGACCATCAGAACAAGGCCGATGTCGGACTTTCGATCATCCGCCAGTGGTTCGATCAGGGCGGCGTCGACATCATCAGCAATGTCGGCAACACCTCCATCGCGCTCGGCGCGCGCAGCGTCATCGAGGAGAAGGACAAGATCTCGCTCGTTACGGTTGCCGGCAGCTCCGACCTGACGGGCAAGAGCTGCAGCCCGAACATGATCCACTGGAGCTGGGATTCCTGGTGCCTTGCGCACTCCACCTCCACGTCGCTGGTCAAGAACGGCGGCGACAAGTGGTTCTTCGTGACCGCCGACTACGCCTTCGGCCATGCCGCGCAGGCCGATGGCACGAAGTTCGTGGAGGCTGCCGGCGGCAGGGTCGTCGGGTCGGTGCGCTATCCGTTCGGCACGACGAACGATTTCTCGTCCTTCCTCGTGCGTGCGCAGTCCAGCGGTGCCAACGTGATCGCCTTCGCCAATGCGGGCGCGGAGCTGATCGCCTGCCTCAAGCAGGCGCAGGAATTCGGCATCGGACAGGACGGCAAGCAGCGCCTCGCTTCGATGATCGCCTTCATCACCGACATTCAGGGCATGGGCCTGCCGGTCGCCAAGGGACTGGCTCTCACCGAAACCTTCTACTGGGATCTCAACGACCGCACGCGCGCCTTCGCCAATCGCGTGAAGCCGAAGCTCGCGGCGGGCGCTTTCCCGAACATGAGCCAGGCCGGTGACTATTCCGGCGTGCTGCACTACCTGAAGGCCGTGAAGGCGCTCGGCGTCGAGCGCGCCAAGGCCTCGGGCCGCGCGGTTGTCCAGCAGATGAAGGCCATGCCGACCGACGACGACTGCTTCGGTGCGGGCAGCATCCGCGTCGATGGCCGGAAGATCCATCCCGCCTATCTGTTTACGGTGAAGTCGCCGCAGGAGAGCCAAGGGCCAGGCGACGTCTACAAGCTTGTCTCATCGCTTCCGGCCGAGCAGGCCTTCCGCCCGCTCGCCGAGGGCGGCTGCCCCCTCGTCAGGGCCTGATGCCATCAGGATCGGCCGCTCAGTCCTCGGGCTGGGCGGCCAGATCGTCGTCCCCCGTCGTGAGGGCGCCGAGACCATCCTTCAGCCGATCAAGCAGACGGTAGAGCAGGAACTGCTCCTCGTCCGAGAACCCGGACAGCGCGGTCTCGTAAAACTCGCCGATCGCCACGAGCATGTTGTCCCAGATGACGGTGCCCTGTTCGGTCAGCCGGCTTCGCCGCGCGCGCCCGTCGGACGCATCCTTGACCTTCTCGATCCAGCCGCGCGCTTCGAGCCGGTCGAGCACGGCTGCGAGATTCTGGCGGCTGACCATCAGGAAGGCGATGAGGTCCTTGACGCTCATGCCGTCCTTGCGCACCCGCGGGCGCGCGAGAGCGCCGAGAACCGCCCATTGCTGCGTCGTGCTGCCGAACTCCGACACGGCCCGCGTGCCGTTCTTATGCATGAGGTTCGAGCTCTGATAGAGCCGGAAAAACAAACGGTTGGCGACATCGAACCGGGCGTGGGCGGCGGCGGACGACGGCTCTGGCTTCAGTTTCACGGCCGGACCTCAAAAATATAACAATGCATTGCTATTTCTCTCGCGCAGGCTATTGTCGAAACGACCTCAAGGCAACCGGGAGCTGACGGAATGGCACCCTTCGACGGAAAGACGGCAATCGTGACTGGCGGGGGCGGCGGCATAGGCTCGGCGACCTGCCGGCGCCTCGCGGCACGCGGAGCAGCGGTCGCTGTCTTCGACCGCGACGGGAAGGCGGCGGCAGCGGTTGCCGATGCGATCGCGGCAGAGGGCGGCAGGGCGCGGGCCTTCCTTTGCGACATTACCGACCGGGCCGGCGTGGACCGTGCCGTGGCGGATGCCGAGGCCGTTCTCGGACCGGCGGCGATCCTCGTCAACAATGCCGGCTTCGACATCTTCAAGCCCTTCCTCAAGACCTCGCCAGCAGAGTGGGAGAAGCTGATCGCCGTCAACCTCGTCGGCGCGCTTCACATGCATCATGCGGTGCTGCCGGGCATGGCCGACCGCAAATATGGCCGGATCGTCAACATCGCATCCGACGCGGCGCGCGTCGGCTCGACGGGGGAGGCGGTCTATGCCGCCTGCAAGTCGGCGCTGCTCGGCCTGACCAAGACGCTCGCGCGCGAGCATGCGCGCGACAACGTCACGCTCAACGTCGTCTGCCCCGGCCCGACCGACACCAATCTGTTCGACGAGTTCCGCAAGGGCGCGTCCAATCCGGACAAGCTGATGGAAGCGTTCCGCCGTTCCATTCCGCTCGGCCGCATCGGCGCGCCGGACGATCTGCCCGGCGCCATCTGCTTCTTCGCGAGCGACGACGCCGCCTATGTGACCGGACAGGTGATCAGCGTGTCCGGCGGCCTGTCCATGGCCGGCTGACACTTCAACGACAGGGAACGAACGCCATGACCAGGGGCACCTACGAGGATATCCTCTACGAAGAGCGCGCCGACGGCGTCGCCTTCATCACCATCAACCGCGCGGACCGCTACAACGCCTTTCGCGGCAAGACGGTGGAGGAGATGATCGATGCGTTCCAGCGCGCCGGCTGGAACCGCGACATCGGCGTCATCGTGCTCGGCGGCGCCGGCGACAAGGCGTTCTGCACCGGCGGCGATCAGGGCGCCCATGACGGCCAGTACGACGGTCGCGGCACGATCGGCCTGCCCATCGAGGAATTGCAGACGCTCATTCGCGATGTCCCGAAACCGGTGATTGCCCGGGTGCAGGGCTTCGCCATCGGCGGCGGCAACGTGCTCGCCACCCTCTGCGATCTCACCATCGCGTCGGAGCGGGCCCAGTTCGGCCAGGTCGGCCCGAAGGTGGGCTCGGTCGATCCCGGCTTCGGCACCGCCTATCTCGCGCGGGTCGTCGGCGAGAAGAAGGCCCGGGAGATCTGGTATCTCTGCCGCCGCTACACGGCCGCGGAAGCCGAGCGCATGGGTCTCGTCAACTGCGTGGTCCCGCACGAGGAACTCGATGCCGAGGTGGACCGCTGGTGCGCCGAGCTGATGGAAAAGAGCCCGACCGCGATCTCCATCGCCAAGCGCTCGTTCAACGCGGATACCGAAAGCATCCGCGGTATCGGCTCGCTCGGCATGCAGGCGCTGAGCCTCTACTACGATACGGAGGAATCCAAGGAAGGCGGCAAGGCATTCCGGGAGAAGCGCAAGCCGAACTTCCGGAAGCGGTGAAGATTGCGCCCTGGATGCTTGCGATACGGACAGCTCCTCAAAAACTCGGACAGCGCGCCATTCAGGGTACGTAGCGCCTGATCCCGCGGCGGTGGGACGTGGAGGCGGTTGGCGTCTGCCATCCGGTCTTCGAATGCGGCCCCGTCGTGCTGCAGTCGAGCTGCCGCGGCGAGAGGCCGGCTCCGGCGCGGGCAGGATCGAGAACAGCGTCCCGTTCAACAGCTCGTCCCGCAGGCGGCCGTCGAAGCTCTCGATGAAGTCATCCTGCATCGACCGAAGCGGAAGGTCGGGCAGGCGAAAGCAGTGGCTGTCCCGCTTCAACGTGTTGATTGTGCGCCTCGGCGAACCGAAGATGGAAACGATCCGCAACGGCGCGTCCGAGTCCGATGTCCCTGCCAGGTAACAAGGCCGATCCGAAAGCTCCGGCGTTCGTGCTCCAGCGCCCCCGGCCGGGCGAGATCAGGGTCGGCGCGGCCATCGGCCTCGGCATGACCGCGAGGGCGGCGGTGCAGGGAGGAGCCGACTTCCTCCTGGCGCTCAATGCCGGCCGGCTTCGCGTGATGGGGGCTGCCTCAAATGCGGCGATGCTGCCGATCCGCGAGGCCAACGGTTTCACCGACAGCTTTGCGCGCCATGAGATTCTGGGCCGCGTATCGGTTCCGGTCTTTTTCGGCGCCTGCACGATGGACCCGACGCTCGACCTCGACGCCCTGATCGATCGTATCGCGGAGGCCGGATATAGCGGCATCGCCAATTTTCCGACGGTCGTGCATCTCGACGGCCGCGTGCGCACGGAACTCGAGGCATCCGGCCTCGGGGTCGCGCGGGAGGCCGAGCTGCTCCGCAAAGCGAAAATGAGGGGACTGGCGACGCTCGGCTACGGGCGCACGAAGCCTGAGATCGAGCGGCTGCTTGAGGCCGATGTCGACATGGTCTGCATCAATTTCGGCTGGAACGCTGGCGGCTCCATGGGCATCGGCGGCGCGATGAACCTCGCGACCGCGAGTGACCACGCGCGCCGCATGGTGGCTCTGGTCAAGCGTGCGGCGCCGCGCTGCATCTGTTTCGTGGAGGGCGGGCCGATCATCCTGCCCCGCGATGCAGTCGCGGTCTGTGACGCCTCGAAGGCGGACGGCTATATCGGCGGTTCGACGCTCGATCGCCTTCCGCTCGAAATGTCGGTCATGCAGACAACTTCCGCCTTCAAGGCGGCCGGCGTTCTGCGCAGCGAGGCCGTGAACGCCAGTCGCGAGCGATCCCGGATCAGCGGGGTCGCCGGGCTGATCGGCCAATCCGAGGCGATGGCAGGTCTCATCGGCCAGATCGGCAAACTCGCGCGCACGCAGCTCTCCATCTGCATCGTCGGCGAGCCGGGAAGCGGCAAGACGACGGTCGCCCGCGCCATCCATGTGGCAAGCCGCAGCGAGGGGCCGTTCATCGTGCTCGATGCGGGCGACCCCGACATCGCGGCCAAGCTGTTCGGCCGCGACGGGCCCGGCCTTGTCCAGACGTCAGATGGCCATCTCGTGATCGAGGGCATCGAGCGCCTGTCCGGCGACACGACGTCGCGCCTGCTGGACTGGATCGAGCGCGGCATATTCGAGCGCTTCCTGCCTCAACAGCATCGGCCGCAGCATCCACGGCTGATCCTGACGACGACGCGCCTCGACGAGCGAACCGACGCGCTGGCCCGCCGGCTGGCCGGCCACGTCGTCGATGTTCCGTCCCTGCGCGCGCGACCCGAAGACGTTCCCTTGCTCGCCCGCGCCATTCTCGCGGCGCAGAAGCGCCAGCGGGACCAGCCCGCGGCGACGATCACCGCCGACGGGATGCGCGAGTTGATCCGCCACAGCTGGCCGGGCAACGTGCGGGAACTTGCGGCGCTGCTTGCGCGGGCGGCAGCGATGCCGGTCGACGGCATCATCGATGCCGCCGTGGTGATAGCCCTTGTCGCCACCGGTGAAGACAAGGGTGACGGCGAAACCTCGATCGACGAGCGCGCCTGGATCATGGCCGCCCTGGCGCGCCATCGCTTCCGGCGCAACGAGACCGCACAGGCGCTCGGGCTGTCGCGCAAGACGCTCTACAACAAGATGCGCCGCTACGGCCTGTCCGGTTGATCGACGCGCCTCAGATCCGGTGCAGATGGAGTTCGGCGCGGACGTCCTGAGCCAGAGTCGCGATGCGCACGTGCGACGCGCGCGTCATGCCGGGGCCAAGCCCCGGGTGAACCACGAGGCGGGTCAGTCCAAGAGCGAGCGCTTCTTCGGCTGCACGAGGCGATGCGACATAGGCCAGGGTCCCGAAGCCCCGGGCCGCGAACTCCCTTAACCGCATGAACTCTGCGCGCGCGTGATAGCCGACGGCGGCAAGGCCATGCCCGGCCGCGCCATCCAGCAACTGCACCGTGGGATAGTTGGCGACCTCGGCCAAGCGCGCCTGCTGGAGCGCGGCGACCATTTCGCGAATGTCCAGGAAAGGGTCGACGGTGAAAATACCTGCGACCAGATGGCGCGGCACGGGCCGCCTTGCGAGCGCGCCCATCAGCACCGCGTTGATGTCGCAGACTGGCAGGACACCCATCAGTTCGCGCGAAACAGGCGGAAAACGGTCTAGCGCGGGGACAAAGACCTGACGATATCCCTTCCTTGGCCGGGCGGCCGGGAGCCTGGTCAGCACGGAGACAACGGCATCGGACATTACCCATTTTTACCCAAACCTGTTTCGCCGTCCACTGGACTCGCAGGCGCTCGCGCCGCCTGATCTGGACCCGAACAGATCGCTCCGGAAGAGGGCGACTTGCGCCTGCGAACCTCGTCCGGGCGATCAACGGGAAACGCATTCGCCATGGAGCTCGCGCTCACGGTCGTACTGAACGGACTGACGCTGGCGGCGCTGTATTTCATCGTCGCCTCCGGCTTCTCGCTCATTTTCGGGCTGATGCGGACGGTGAACATGGCGCATGGCGCGCTCTACCTCGTCGCCGGCTACGTCGGATATGCCGTGTTCGAGCCGCTCTACGATCAGGACCGCTGGTACGCCTGGTATGCCGGCCTCGCAGCAGGGGTTGCTTTCGCCGCCGTCGTCGGCCTCATCATCCAGAAGGCCTTCCTCGGCTGGATGCAGGGGCAGGAACTGCGGCAGGCGCTGGTCACCATCGGTCTGTCGATCATCATCGCCGACCAGCTCCTTGCGCATTTCGGCGGCAATCCGCGGCAGTTCTTCGCTCCCGACGTGATTTTCGGCTCTACCTTCGTGCCCGGCGTCGGCAGCTATCCGACGTTCCGGCTCGTCCAGATCGGCATCGCGCTGGCGGTGGGGGTCGGGATGTGGCTGCTGCTCAACCGCACCCGCCTCGGACTGATGATCCGCGCCGGCGTCGACGACCGTCAGATGCTGGCGGCCTGCGGCATCAATGTGCCGATGGTGTCGCTGGCCGTTTTCGCACTTGGCGCGGGGCTGGCCGGACTGGCGGGGGTCGTCGGCTCCACGGCCCAACCGCTGGCGCAGGGCATGGACGGCCGCTTTCTGCTCATCTCGCTGGTGGTGGTCATCGTCGGCGGCATGGGCTCGATCGTGGGCACGGCCGTCGGCGCGATTCTGATCGGCCTTGCGGAGCAGGTCGGACAGGCGCTGTTCCCGACCTATTCGGTCATCCTGACCTTCGTGATCATGGTGGTGGTGCTGGCGCTCCGGCCCCAGGGCCTTTTGGGGAGGGCAACGCCGTGAGCGCTGTCCGACGCCCCGTTCTCTGGTCTCTGGCCGCTTTCGGCGTTCTGGCTGTCGCGCCCTTCCTTCTGCTCGGAATCCTGCCCTCGAACCAGGCCCAGTTCTGGACCTCCAGCATTCTCGGCCGTGCACTCGTCTTCGGCATCATCGCGATGTCGCTGACCTTTCTCGCGACCTATGGCGGTTTCGTCTCCCTGGCCCAGATGACTGTCGCCGGCATCGGCGGCTACACGGTCGCGATCTTCGTGCAGGGCGCGGTGCCGACCATCGTCGGGGGCCTCGGCTATCCCGTGGCGATCCTGCTGGGCATAGCCGCGGCATCCCTCGCCGGCATCCTCGTCGGCGCCATTTCCGTCCGCACGCGCGATATCTACCTCCTGATGATCACACTGGCTCTGGCCATGGGGGTGTTCCGCTTCATCGAGACGAACATCACCTGGTTCAACGGCTACGAGGGAATCCGCAACGTCGTGGGCCCCGAGATTTTCGGCCTGCCGTTCCGCAATACCTACGTCTTCTATTATTCCGCGCTGGCGACGGCCGCCCTGCTCTATGCCTTCGTGCTCTATCTCGTGCGCTCTCCCTTCGGATTGGTGCTGCAGGGCATCCGCGACAATCCGCGGCGCGTGGCGGCGCTCGGCTACGACGTGAACCTGCACCGGATCGCGAGCTTCGGCGTCGCGGGCTTCATCGCCGGCTGCGGCGGCGTGCTCGCCACCTTCTATAATATCGGGATATCGCCGGGCTCCATCGGGCTCGGGGCCACCGTCAACATCCTGATCATGAGCGTGATCGGCGGCCTTGGTCACCCGATCGGCGCCTTCATCGGTGCGCTGATCTTCGCTGTCTTCGATACCTTCGCGGCGACGATCTACGACCGCAACCGGTTCAACACGCTGATCGGCCTCGTCTTTCTCGTGATCGTTCTGGTCTCGCCCGATGGCGTGATCGGCCTGAGGCGGCGGATCGCCACTGTGCTCGGACGCAAAGCCACCCCGCCGCAGGAGGCGTCGCCGCCATAGCCGGGGACAGTTCCCTTCACGCCGCTCCGCAAGGCTCCCGGAGGCGGCGGCATAGATCGCGAGCCGGAACAACACTGGAGGAAATGCCATGACCATCCGCCTGACCCGCCGCCAGGCCCTCGCCGGCTCGGCGACCGTTGCGCTCGCCACAGCCGCGGCCGTGAAGGCTCCGGCCATCGCCCAGAACACGCCGATCCGCCTTGGTGGCCTGACGACCCTCGAAGGGCCGTTCGCCACCGGCGGCCAAGACGCCTATCGCTGCGTGCAGATGGAGCTCGAGCGACTCAACAACACGATCGGCGGCCGCCGCGTCGAGTTCATTCGCGAGAGCTCGAACGCGCAGGCCGACGTGGCCCTCGCCCGTGCGCGCAAGCTGATCGAGCAGGACAATGTGGACATCATCCTCGGCCCGCTGTCGGGAGCCGAAGGCATCGCCCTGCGCGACTATTCGCGCACGCTGACCGGCAAGAGCATCGTCAATGGTTCGTCGGGCGCCTCTGACACGACGCTGCGCAATCCCTCGCCGAACTTCTTCCGCTTCTCCACCGACGGCACCCAGTGGATGGCCGGCCTCGGCAATCACGTGTTCAAGACCATGAACATCAAGGAGGTCGCCATCGTCGCCGGCGACTATGCCTTCCCTTATGCGCAGGTCTTCGGCTTCAACCTGGAATTCTGCCGTGCCGGCGGCAAGGTCACCCACTACTGGGCACCCCTCGGCACGACGGATTTCTCGGCCCAGATCGCGCAGATCAACCGCTCGAACGTCGGAGCCCTCGTCGTCGTTCATGGCGGCACCGACGGCCTCGCCTTCATGACCCAGTATTCGCAGGCCGGCGGCAACCTGCCGCTGATAGGCGGTTCGATCATGGCCGACGCCACCATGCTCTCGGCCCGCGGCCCGCACCGTCGCGTCATGATGGGCATGATCTCCGGCGGCCCGATCGCCGACGTCAACGACGATCCGGCCTGGAACGAGTTCGTCGCCCGCTATCGCCGCCGCTGGCTCAACGAGGGCGGTTTCCAGTCGCCGTCGATTCACGGGGTGAACTACGTCACCAACCTGCAGGGCATCATCGCCGGCCTCGAGGCCGTGCGGGGCGACCTTTCGGGCAATCAGGCGGCCTTCCAGAAGGCGATGTCGGAGGCCAAGTTCAAGAACCCGATGGGCGCCGATGTCTCCCTCGACAAGAACCGGCAGGCGATTTCCGACATCTTCCTCAACAAGATCGAGGAACGCGATGGCCGCGCCCAGACGGTCGCCTTCGCACGCGCGCGCCAGGTGAACCAGACCCTCGGCGTGCCGGAGGCGCAGTTCCTCGCCCTCGGCGCACCCTCGCGCGACAACGCCGGCTGCATCGCCGGCAGCTGAACGCACGCTCACGCAATGTCCGGCGCGGGCTCATGTCTGCGCCGGATTGTGTCCGTCCTATTTCCGGCAGCAGTCCCCGCATTCCCATGTCATCCGTCCCTGCAATCCGGCTTGAGAACCTGTCGCGTCGCTTCGGCGCGCTGCAGGCCGTGCGTTCGGTGACCATGAGCGTCATGCCGGGCGAGCGTCGCGCTATCCTGGGTCCGAACGGAGCCGGCAAGACGACGCTCTTCAATGCGATCTGCGGCGACTTCCCGCCGACCGAGGGGCGGGTGTTGCTGTTCGACGAGGACATCACGCATCTGCCGCCACATCGCCGCACGCGGCTCGGCATCGGTCGCACCTACCAGACCTCGCTCCTGTTCAACGGCCTCTCCGTCCTCGACAACCTGTTCCTTGCCGTGCGCGGGGTTAAGCCGGGCCGCCTCTCGATGCTGGTGCCGGGCGCGGGTGATCCGCATCTTGCGGCAGCGTCGAGAATGGCCGATCGGATGCGCCTCTCGCATCTGATGGCCCGGCAGGTCGAGGAACTCTCCCACGGCCAGCGTCGACAGCTCGAGGTCGGCATGGCTCTCGCCGGCAATCCGCGGGTGCTCATGCTGGACGAGCCGGCTGCGGGACTTTCGCCGGGCGACCGGCCCGAACTCCTGCAGCTGATGCGTGACCTGCCGCGCGACCTGACGCTCATCCTGATCGAGCACGACATGGATATCGCGCTCCCCGCCGCCGACATCGTCACGGTCATGAAGGACGGTGCGGTGGTGGTGGAGGCGCCGCCCGGCAGGATCGAGAGCGATCCGGTGGTTCAGGCGATCTATCTGGGGGGAGGTCACTGATGCTGGCCGTCTCCGGACTGCACGTGCGTTTTGGCGAGGCGCATATCCTGCAAGGCGTGGACCTTGAGGTCGGCGCCGAACCGCTCGCCATCATCGGCCGCAATGGCATGGGCAAGACGACGCTCTGCCAGGCCGTCATGGGCATGGTGGCGGCGTCGGAAGGCGATATCCGTCTCGACGGCATGCCGCTCGGCGGTCTGAGCCCGAACCGGATCGCCAGGGCGGGCATCGCGCTGGTCCCGCAGGGTCGGCGGACGTTCCCCTCGCTCACCGTCCACGAGCATCTCAAGCTGGTGGCGCGCCGCGGCGCCGCGTGGACCATCGAACGGGTCTACGACGCCTTTCCGCGCCTCGCCGAACGCAAGGGCAACGGCGGCACGCAGCTCTCCGGGGGAGAGCAACAGATGCTCGCCATCGCGCGCGCCCTGCTGATGGACCCAAAGCTCGTTGTCATGGACGAACCCTCGGAGGGGCTCGCACCGGTCATCGTCGACCACCTGATCGAGGTCCTCAGGGGGCTCGCGCGCGACGGCATCGGTCTGCTCCTGGTCGAGCAGAACCTGCGCGTTGCGACGGAAGTTGCCGGCCAGGTCGCGATCATGGTCACCGGACGCATCGCCGCCCGCATGGCATCGGCCGAGCTCGTCGCCGACAGCGATCTCCAGCGCCGCTATCTCGGCGTCTCCACCGGCCACCACTGAGGCAAGGAGCATGTGATGGGCAAGGTTTATGTCATCGGCACCTGCGACACCAAGGAGGCCGAGCTCGACTATGCCAAGGCGATGGTGGAGAAGGCGGGGGCCGCCGCCGTGCTCGTCGATGTCGGCACGCGCTCGACCTCGAAGCTGGCCGACGTCCCGGCCCGCGCCGTCGCGCGGCATCACCCGGACGGCGAGAAGGCCGTGTTCGGGGTCGGTGATCGCGGCGTCGCCGTCGGCGCCATGGCGCGCGCGCTGACCCTTTATCTCTCGGGCCGCAAGGACATAGGTGCCGTTCTCGGCCTCGGCGGGTCCGGCAATACGGCGCTCGTCACGGAGGCGATGCGGTCCCTGCCGATCGGCCTGCCGAAGCTGATGGTCTCGACAGTCGCGTCGGGCAATGTCGGGCCTTATGTCGGGCCTAACGACATCGCCATGATGTATTCCGTGGTCGATGTCGCCGGCCTCAATGCCATATCGCGCAAGGTCATCGGCAATGCCGCCCATGCCGCAGCCGGAATGGCGCTCAACCGCGTCCGGGCGTCCCGCCAGGACAAGCCGGGCGTCGGCATGACCATGTTCGGCGTGACCACGGCTGCCGTGACGCAGGTGCGCGAGGCGATCGAGGCCGACTTCGAGCCCTATGTTTTCCACGCGACCGGGACCGGCGGCCAGTCGATGGAGAAGCTCGCCGAATCCGGCTTGCTGAAGGGGGTCATCGACCTGACGACGACCGAGGTTCCCGATTTCCTCGTCGGTGGGGTCTTCCCCTGCACGGAGGACCGGTTCGGGGCGGTCATTCGCGCGAAGTTGCCCTATCTCGGTTCGGTCGGCGCGGTCGACATGGTCAATTTCGGCGCGAAGGACACGGTTCCGGCGCAGTTCGGCGGGCGGAACCTCTATGTTCACAATGCGCAGGTGACGCTGATGCGCACCACGCCGGAGGAGAACCGGCGCATCGGCGAATGGATCGTCGAACGCGTCAACCGCATGACCGGCCCGGTGCGCTTCCTCCTGCCTCTCGGCGGCGTCTCGGCCATCGACGCGCCCTCCATGCCGTTCCATGACCCGGCTGCCGACCAGGCGCTGTTCGAGGCTATCCGCTCCGGCTGGAAAAAGGCGGCGAGCCGCAAGCTCGTCGAGGTCGAAGCCAATATCAACGATCCGAAATTCGCGGCCGAGGCCGTCAGGCACTTCCGCTCGATCATCGGCTGAGGCGCGCTTCAGCAAGCCAACAGGATCCAAGCCATGCCCCGCTTCAACCGCGCGGACCTACTGAAGAAATTCAACGCCATGGTCGCCGAGCGCCGGCCTATCGTCGGCGGCGGCGCCGGCACGGGTCTATCCGCCAAATGCGAGGAGGCCGGCGGCATCGACCTCATCGTGATCTACAATTCCGGCCGCTACCGGATGGCAGGGCGCGGCTCGCTGGCCGGGCTCCTCGCCTACGGGAACGCCAACGAGATCGTGAAGGAGATGGCGCACGAGGTGTTGCCGGTGGTGAAGCACACACCCGTCATTGCCGGCGTCAACGGAACCGATCCCTTCGTGATCATGGATCACTTCCTCGACGAGCTGAAGGCGCTGGGTTTTGCCGGCGTGCAGAACTTCCCGACCGTCGGCCTGATCGACGGCACGTTCCGGGCGAACCTCGAAGAGACAGGCATGGGCTTCGGGCACGAGATCGACATGATCCGCCTCGCCCATGCCAAGGACATGCTGACGACGCCTTACGTCTTCAACGCCGACGAAGCCCGCGAGATGGCCAGGGCCGGCGCCGACATTCTCGTGCCGCACATGGGTCTGACGACCGGCGGCGCCATCGGCGCGGAGACCTCGCTGAAGCTGGAGGATTGCCCGAAGCTGATCGACGAATGGGCGGCCGCCGCGCGCAGCGTCCGCCCCGACATCATCGTGCTCTGCCACGGCGGGCCGATCGCCACGCCGGAGGATGCGTCCTACGTGCTCCGCAATACCGAGAACTGCAACGGCTTCTATGGAGCATCCTCCATGGAGCGCCTGCCGACCGAGAAGGCGCTGACGGCCCAGACCGCGGCCTTCAAGGCGATCACGTTCTGAACAAGAAGCAGGGGAGGGAACATCATGGCTCGTGCCTATGCCAGCGCCGTCATCGAGGCGCCCGTCGAGGTCGTCTGGTCCTACATGCGGGACTTCAACGGCCTGCCGCGCTTCCATCCGGCCATCACCCGGTCCGAGATCGAGGACGGGCGCGACGCCGACGCCGTCGGCTGCGTGCGCTCGTTCCACCTGACGGACGGCACGCATATCCGCGAGCGTCTGCTGATGCTTGACGATGCGCGCTTTACCTTCGCTTACAATTTCGAGAAGCCGGCCTTCCCGGTGAAGAACTACATCGCCACGGTCCGCCTCCACCCGGTCACCAAGGGCGATGCGACCTTCTGCGAATGGGAAGCGGTGTTCGACGAGGCGCCGGGCGACGAGGGCAAGTATGTCGACATCGTCTCCAATGGGGTCTTCGCCGCCGGCTGGGCCGCCCTCAGGAAGCAGATCAGGAAGGACAAGGCGAAGAAGCCGGTGGGCGCGCAGCGCTGGAAAGCCTGGGCGCCGAACAAGGTCTGGACCTCGGCGGTGATCCACGGACCCGCCGACAAGGTCTGGAAGCGCATTCGCGATTTCGCAGGCATGGGCGACTGGCACGGCGACATCACCAGGATGCACATGCTCGGCGGCGCGCGATCGGACAAGGTGTCGGGCGTGCGCGATTTCATGTTCGGCGAAGGCCATCTCAACGAGGAACTGCTGCACCTCGACGACATGAACCGATCCTTCTCGTACAGGATCACCAAATGCGACATGCCCTGGATGAACTATGTCTCCGGCGCGCGGCTCTGGCCGGTCACGGAGACGAACGAGACCTTCGCGGTGTGGACGGGCGACTGGGTGGCAAGCCCGCAGGACGACCTGACGCTGATCCCGGGCACCGAGGCGAATGTCTATCAGAAGGCCTTCGAGACGCTGAACGCCCGCTACTTCAAGGGCGGCAAGGGTAAGGCGGCGAAGGCAGGTGCCAAGGGCAAGACCGCCCGGAAGGGCCAGTGAGCGGTCTGTCGGTCAGCACGTACGGCGCGCCGCTCGCGGCCGGCCGACCTCCTGCGGGTCCGGCGGGGCTGCGCATCTACGCGGTGGGCGATATCCACGGCCGCCTCGATCTCATCGTCGAAATGGCTGACATGATCGATGCCGATGCTGCCGCCCATCCGGACCGCCGGCCGGTGGAGATTCTGGTGGGCGACCTGATTGACCGCGGCACGGGTTCGGCTGGCGTGGTCGATTTCGTGATTGCCCGGAAGGCCGAGCGCGACCTGACCGTGCTGCGCGGCAATCACGAGCAGTACATGCTCGATGCGCTCGCGGGTGAGACGACCATCGCCCGCTGGATGCAATTCGGCGGCGAGGCGGCCCTGGCATCCTACGGCATTGCCGCGCGCGGCCGGTCCGGCGCGCTTCGGCCGGTCGGGGAGATCGCGGCGGATGTCCGCTCAAGGCTGCCGGAAGCCCACCTCGCCCTGTTCGGCGGCGTCGCCGACTGGGCCCGCCATGGCGACTATCTGTTCGTCCACGCGGGCATCCGCCCGTCCGTCCCGCTGGAGGCCCAGTCGCCTATCGATCTCGTCATGATCCGCGAAGGTTTTCTCGACGACGGGACCGACCACGGTTTCGTCGTCGTCCACGGCCATACGCCGGTGGCCCGGCCGGAAGTCCGGTCCAACCGCATCGGCATCGACACCAAGGCCTACGAGAGCGGCCGCCTGACCTGTCTCGTCATCGACGGGTCCGAGCGGCGCTTCATGCAGACCGGCTGACCGGCCGGCAAACGGGAGGAACCATCATGGCGGCGACGATCAAGGGACCGGCGATCTTCCTTGCACAGTTCGCCGCGGACGAAGCCCCGTTCAATTCCTGGGACGCGATCACGCGCTGGGCCGCCTCGCTCGGCTACAAGGGCGTGCAGGTTCCGACATGGGATGCCCGCCTGTTCGATCTGGCGAAGGCCGCCGGGAGCAAGACCTACTGCGACGAGATCGCCGGAGTGGCGGCTGCCAACGGCGTCGCCATCACCGAACTCTCGACCCACCTTCAGGGACAGCTGGTGGCGGTCAACCCGGCCTATGACGCCGCCTTTGACGCATTCGCGCCGGAACCGCTGCGCGGCCGGCCCGCGGCGCGGCAGGAATGGGCCGTGGAGCAGGTCAAGCTGGCGGCACGCGCCTCGCGCCATCTCGGCCTTTCCACCCACGTCTCCTTCACCGGTGCGCTTGCCTGGCCCTATGTTTATCCCTGGCCGCAGCGGCCGGCGGGCCTCGTCGAAACGGCCTTCGGCGAACTCGCCCGGCGCTGGCGGCCGATCCTCGACACGTTCGAGGATGCCGGCTGCGACGTCGCCTTCGAAATCCATCCCGGCGAGGATGTGTTCGACGGCGCGACGTTCGAGATGTTCCTCGCCGCGCTCGGCGGCCACCCGCGCTGCTGCATCAATTACGACCCCTCGCATTTCCTGCTGATGCAGCTCGACTATCTCGCCTTCATCGACATCTACCACGAGCGCATCCGCGCCTTTCACGTGAAGGATGCCGAGTTCAATCCGGACGGCCGGCAGGGCGTCTATTCGGGCTACCAGCCGTGGATCGGACGCGCGGGACGTTTCCGTTCTCTCGGCGACGGGCAGGTCGACTTCGGCGGCATCTTCTCCCGCCTGGCCCGACATGGCTACGATTCCTGGGCGGTCCTCGAATGGGAGTGCTGCCTGAAGCACCCCGAGGATGGTGCGCGCGAGGGCGCGCCTTTCATCGAGAGTCACATCATCCGCGTGACGGAGAAGGCTTTCGACGACTTCGCGGGCGGCGCGGACGATGCCGCCCGCGTGCGACGGATGCTGGGTCTGGAGGACTAGGCCATGTCCGCACGACCGATCCGGCTTGGCATGGTGGGCGGTGGCGAGGGCGCCTTCATCGGCGCCGTCCACCGAATGGCGGCTCGCCTCGACGGCCATTACGAGTTGGTCGCAGGCGCGCTCTCGTCGGATGCGGAGCGGGCCCGGCGATCGGGCGCGGCGCTCGGCCTTGCTCCCGATCGCTGTTACGGCGACTTCCGCGCGATGGCGAAGACGGAGGCGCGGCACGCGGACGGCATCGAGGCTGTCGCCATCGTTACGCCCAACCATATGCATGCGCCGGTAGCGCTCGCCTTTCTCAAGGCAGGCATCCACGTCATCTGCGACAAGCCGCTGGCGGCAACGCTGAAGGACGCCCGGGCACTCGCCAGGGCGGTAGCGGCCAGCGGCAAGGTCTTCTGCGTGACCTACAACTATTCGGGCTATGCGATGGTGCGGCAGGCCCGTGCGATGGTCGCGGAAGGCCTGCTCGGCGCAATCCGCATCGTGCAGGTGGAGTATGCGCAGGATTGGCTTACCACGGCCACGGAACTGGAGGGCTCGAAACAGGCCAGCTGGCGCACCGATCCCGCGCAGGCCGGCGCGGGATGTATCGGCGATATCGGAACCCACGCGTTCCATCTCGCCGGCTTCGTGACGGGCCTTGAGCCCGATCGGCTCTGCGCCGACCTCGCGACCTTCGTGCCCGGACGACGGGTGGACGACAATGCGCAGATCCTGCTGCGCTATCCCGGCGGCGCGAGGGGCATGCTCTGGGCCAGCCAGGTCGCGCCCGGCAATGCGAACAATCTCCGGATCAGGGTCTACGGCGAGACCGGCGGCCTCGAATGGCGGCAGGAGGATCCCGATCGCCTGATCTGGTCGCCTCATGGCGAGCAGCCTCGGCTGCTCCGCCGCGGAGGCCCCGGCCTCCACGCCGAAGCCACCGCCCGAATCCCCCAGGGCCACCCGGAAGGCTATCTGGAGGCCTTTGCCACCGTTTACACCGATGCTGCCGCCGCAATCCGCGACGGCAGAACCGGCGAGCGAGGGAATCTCGCGCCCGGCGTCGCCGATGGGCTGGCCGGTGTCGCCTTCATTCACGCTGCGCAGAGGTCGGCCGCGCGCGACGGTGCCTGGGTCGCTCTATGACGGGACCTTCAAGGCGGGCTGCACGAACTGGCTGTCAGGGCGTTCGTGCCAGCCGGTAACGTGTGTGGGATGAATGCATACGCGAGAAATGCGGGCGGCCGGCGGATTTCTCGATATCCGGGCCCGACACCGATCCTGGCGATGCCTTCAGCCACGTCGCCCCGGGCCATATCCTCCACCGGTATCCGCGCGTTGCCCCCAGAAATTGCCCTGTTCCGCCGGTTTGAGCGGATTAAATGGCCAGCAGCCCTATTGTGCTGGCACTCCGGCTTGATTAGGGATGGCTTCTAATTCGCCGTGACAGGCGTCGGAGAACCCTTGCTCAACGCCCATCAAATGGCGGTGCGAGAGCCTCTGAACCTCGATAACAACGGCAAGGGGGGAGCATGCGTGGGCTTCTGGCAATAAGTCGCCTTATCGATGCGATGAACACGTTCATCGGCAAATCGGCGAGCTGGCTCATACTCGTGGCCGTTATCATCTCGGCCGGCAACGCCGTTGTCCGCAAGGTCTTCAGCTGGTCGTCCAACGCGTGGCTGGAGGCGCAGTGGTATCTGTTCGGCGCGGTATTTCTCCTGTGTGCCGCATGGACCCTTCTTGTCAACGAGCACATCCGCATTGACGTCGTGAACAGCCTCCTGCCGCGCCGGGCCAGGAATTGGATTGAGGTCGTCGGACATTCGCTCTTTCTGATTCCGCTGTGCATTCTCATCCTCATCGACTCCTGGCCGTTTTTCCTGAGGTCCTTCCTTCAGAACGAGCAGTCCATGAACGCTGGCGGCCTGACGGTCTGGCCTGCGAAGGCGCTTGTGGTCATCGGATTTGCACTTCTGCTTCTTCAGGGCTTCAGCGAGCTCATCAAACGCGTGGCCATCATGCGTGGCCAGCTTCAGGACGTTCAGGGCGGCGGACACCATGAGATGGCGGAGGCGGAAGCAGCCCGGCTGTTGGAGGCCGCCAAGTCCGAAGGCCTCTTAGACGCGGCCAAAAAGTAGAGCCTGGGGGGAGTGCTGGTGTTCATCCGTCTTTTTACGTCCGGCGCTGCCGCAGCCGGGCTTGCTGCAATTCTTCTCATTGCCATGGCTGAACCTGCTCTGGCCGCGGAGGGATCCGGCATTGGAGGCTTTCTGCGCGCGAACCTCGCTCCGGTGATGTTTGTCGCGCTCGTCGGCTTCCTGCTCCTGGGCTATCCGGTTGCCTTTGCACTGGCCGCCAACGGCCTTTTCTTCGCCGTCGTGGGCATTGAGCTTGGCCTCTTTCAGCCCAACTTCCTGCAAGCGCTGCCGGAACGCATCTACGGCACGATGAACAATGATACGCTGCTGGCGATCCCGTTCTTCACGTTCATGGGGCTCATCCTCGAACGCTCGGGAATGGCAGAGGATCTCCTCGATACGATCGGCCAGCTGTTCGGCTCGATCCGCGGCGGACTGGCCTATGCGGTGATCTTCGTCGGCGCGCTCCTCGCCGCCACGACCGGTGTCGTCGCGGCAAGCGTCATTTCGATGGGGCTTATCTCCCTGCCGATCATGCTGCGCTATGGCTACGACAGGCGCCTCGCCACCGGCGTCATCGCAGCATCCGGCACCCTGGCGCAGATCATTCCCCCGTCGCTGGTTCTCATCGTTATGGCTGACCAGCTGGGCCGGTCGGTAGGCGACATGTACGAGGGCGCCTTCGTTCCCGGCCTCGTGCTTTCTTGCCTGTATGCCGGCTACGTCTTCCTTGTTTCAATGCTTCAACCCAAATACGCGCCGGGACTTCCGCGCGAGGCTCTGCTGTATATGCAGGACGATGGCAAGCGTGGCACCTGGAAGCTCGGCGTGCTCGCTCTCTATTCCGCCCTCGCCGCATACGTTCTCATGCAGCAGACGAACGTCCGCGGCGGCGCAGACTTCGTCATCCTGACGATGTCGGTTACCGTCCTGGTCGCTTTCATCGCCGTCGTTTGCAACTACTATCTGGGCGCCCGGCGTCTGCTGATCACCGTCGCAGGCACGGCCCTGCTCGGGGTCGCCTACTATTTCCTCCGCCAGTCCGGCTACGCCAACATGTCTCTTCTGGCGGAAGCGATCGCGTTCGGATTTGCCTATGCCATCGTCATCGGTCTCGTCGAGCGGTTTGGCGGCTACAAGCTCATCTCGCCGATTGCCGAGCAGGTGACCTTCGTCATGGTTCCCCCGCTCGGGCTGATTTTCCTCGTGCTGGGAACCATCTTCATCGGTGTGGCAACCCCCACGGAAGGCGGGGCGATGGGTGCCGCGGGAGCCATGCTGCTCGCCATCATGAAACGGCGCCTGACCTTCGACCTGTTACGCCAGGCCGGCGAGTCCACGGCCAAACTGTCAGCTTTCGTGCTCTTCATTCTGGTCGGTGCGCGGGTGTTCTCCCTGACGTTCTACGGGGTCAACGGCCACCTGTGGGTCGAGCATCTGCTGGTATCCCTTCCGGGCGGGCAGACGGGCTTCCTGATCGTCGTGAACGTCATGGTATTCCTGCTCGCGTTCTTCCTCGATTTCTTCGAGCTGGCGTTCATCGTCGTTCCGCTTCTCGGGCCCGCGGCGGAGAAACTTGGGATCGATCTCATCTGGTTCGGCGTGATTCTCGCCGTGAACATGCAGACGAGCTTCATGCACCCGCCGTTCGGTTTTGCGCTGTTCTTTCTGCGCTCCGTGGCTCCCAAAGAGCCTTATACCGACAAGGTCACGGGGAAGCGCATGGAGGCGGTCACCACGATGCAGATTTACTGGGGTTCGGTGCCGTTCGTCGTCATCCAGTGCATCATGGTCGGCCTCGTGATCATGTTTCCGCAGATGGTGATGCATTACAAATCGACCGGGCCGCAGGTCGATCCGACCACCGTGGACATACGCATCGACATCCCGAGTCTGGGTGGCCTGCCCGGCCTGGATATGCCGTCAGCTCCGGGAGGCCTGCCCGGTCTTGGCGCGCCACCAACAATTCCGCCGCCGGGCAACTGACGTCTCTCGTCGTCTGATAGCTGGAACTCCTGCAGGTTGAGGGCGGCCATGGGGCATGGATCGAGGGTGCTAGCCGCCGCCGTCCTGGCAATGGCGGTGCTTGCCGTCATTGCCGAGCCCGCCCACGCCGCCGCCGCGCTCGACGGGCGCGCCATGGGCCTTGCCTGGTGTCTGCCCTTTGCCGGCCTCCTCCTGTCGATCGCGACCGGCCCGGTCTTCTATCCCCATGTCTGGGAACACCATTACGGCAAGATCGCAGCCTTCTGGGCCGCACTGGTGGTGCTGCCGCTGCTGGTACTGTTCCCCGTCGAGCAGTCTTCCGGCGCGCTGGTCTTCACCATGCTTGCCGAGTATCTGCCGTTCATCATCCTGATCTTCGCGCTCTACACGATCGCCGGCGGCATTCTCGTCACCGGCAACATCCACGGCGCGCCGGGCACCAATACCGCGATCCTCGCCATTGGCGCGGTGCTGGCGAGCTTCGTCGGTACCACCGGCGCTTCGATGATCATGATCCGCCCCATCATCCGCGCCAATGACGACCGGGCCCACAACGTCCACGTCGTCGTCTTCTTCATCTTCATCGTGTCCAACTGCGGCGGTTCGCTGACACCGCTCGGTGACCCGCCGCTCTTCGTCGGCTTCCTGAAGGGCGTCGACTTCTTCTGGACCACCAAATTCCTGCTCGCCGAGACGGTTTTCGTCATCGGTGCGCTGCTTGCGATCTTCTTCTTCCTCGATCGGGCGCTGTACCGGCGCGAGGGGCGCATCAAGCCCGATCCGACCCCGGATTCACGCGTCAGGGTGAAGGGCTTGTCCATGCTGTCTCTGATCGCCGTCGTGGTCGCGGCAATTCTCCTGCGCGGATCGTGGAATTCGGGCGTCTCGTTCAAGCTTGCCGGCGTCGCCTTCCCGCTGCAGGATCTCGTCTCCAACGGGCTGATGCTGGCGGCGGGCCTTGCCTCGCTGAAGCTCGCCAATCCGACCTACCGCGCGCAGAACGGCTTCAACTGGGGGCCGGTGAAAGAGGTCGCCAAGCTCTTCGCTGCCATCTTCGTCTGCATCGTGCCGGTCATCGCCATCCTCGCGGCGGGGCGGAACGGCGCGCTGGCCCCGCTCGTGGCGCTTGTCACCCGCCCGGACGGCAGCCCGGACAACGTCATGTATTTCTGGCTGACCGGCGCGCTCTCCTCCTTCCTCGACAATGCACCGACCTATCTCGTGTTCTTCGAGCTTGCCGGGGGCGATCCGAAGGCGCTGATGGGTCCGCTGTCGCTCACCCTCGCGGCGATCTCCACCGGCGCGGTGTTCATGGGCGCCAACAGCTATATCGGCAATGCGCCGAACTTCATGGTCTACGCCATCGCCAAGGATATGGGCGTGAAGATGCCCTCGTTCTTCGGCTACATGGTCTGGTCGACGGCGATCCTCGTTCCCATCTTCATCGTCGTGACACTGCTGTTCTTCACTTCGGGAGCGCCGCTCTCCGGTTGGTGATGAGGGCTCACCAAGCAGACAGCGTTCAGGCCGGCGGGACGAGTTCGTGGAGAAGGCCTCTCCCAGCCAGATGGCAATGGCACAGCCGATTCCGGCATCGACCGTCGGCACAGCGAGCATGAACACGATGAGGATGGTTCCGGTGGGCAGGACGCCTGTGCGACACCCTCGCGTGCAGCGCAGCACCCTGCTGGCTACGCAGTAGAATAGAATTCACGGCTTGATGATGCCCAGAACCGCGCATTGCGCGGCCGCCTGTGCGCGCGTTGTCGCTCCGGTCTTCTGGATGGCGTTGTTGATGTGAAACTGGACGGTTCGCTCGCTTACCCCAAGAATGATGGCTATGGCGGCAGAGGGTTTGCCGCGCGCGACCCAGGTCAGGATTTCCTTCTCCCTGTCGGTCAGACGGGGTTCGCTTCCCGTCAACGGCGGGGGACGAACTTGTGAAAGCTTGTGCCGGATGATCAGCACCAGCATCTCGAAATCGACCGGCTTCGAAAGAAATTCGTCGCATCCGAGCGTGCGGGCGAGAACCTGATTGGAGCGCTGGGCATGCGCGGTCAGGAAGATGAACGGCACGGACAGCGGAAGAACATTATCAGCGCGCGCCTTCTCAAGGAGCTCCAAACCTGACATCCCCGGCAGGTCGAGATCGCACAGCACAAGATCCGGCGGCATTCGCATCGCGTCAATTGCGTCAGTGCCGTTCGCAACGACACGAACGGTCAGACCCTCCTCCTCAAGCACCTCCTGGATGAGTTCGCTGACTTCGAGATTGTCTTCGATGCACAGAACAGTGCCGGATGTCATTGCCTGAGCTCCGGGTCGCCCACAGGCATGAAAAGCGAGACCGTGGTCCCCTCTCCGACCTCACTCGTGATCTCCAGCCTTCCGCCCATAGCCTCCGCAAAGCGCTTGGCGATGTACAGGCCGACGCCCGATCCCCGCACATCGTGGCTGTTCCCGGCGCGAAAGTAGACGTCGTAGACATGCGGAATATCGCGTACGGGGATGCCTCTGCCCTGGTCAGTGACGCGGATGACCGCCAGCGGGCCGAGGGATGCTCCTGCGATGTGCACCACGCCATTTTCGCGCGAGTACTTTGCTGCGTTCGATACGATATTCTCGATGACCTGATGCAGCATGAACGTGTCGGCCACGATGGTCGTGGGCAGACCCTTGATATCCATCTCAATCCGGACCGACGGAAAGGACGTCTGGACGGCCTCGCATAGGTCGTACAACAAGGGCGCCAGCGCGGTGGCGTCCTTGCCGGGCTGCAGGATCTGACCCTCGACCTCTCCGACCAGCTGCAACCGCTGGATCAGCGCCTGCATGTGGCGCACGGCCTTGCGCATCTTGCCACCGCGTTCCGCGATCTCTCGTTCTTCGATTTGCGCGTTCGGGCGCATCAGCCGGTAAGCATGGCCTTCGATCGTCGTCAGAGAGGTTCCGATCTCGTGGGATACGATCTCCAGAAAGCGCTTCTGCTGGCCGGCTTTCTCGATAGCTGTCGTCAGCTGTTCCTGACGAAGCGCCTCCCCGCGGCGGTGCGACATGACGAGGGCAGCTATCAGCCACTGGATCGCGATTGCCACGGCGCGGTTTCCGTAGAAGGCAACGCCGGCATTGTCAGGTGCGGTGACTATGCCAATGAGCGATAGCGCCGTCGTCACGGCCGCGACGATGTAAGGATTAAGCCGCCGTGACAGCACCGTCGCGAACATCGGTCCCGCATATATGAGCGCAACCGACACGTCCTCGGGCGTGACAACCAGGTCAAGGCTGAACACAGCACCGATGGCGAGGGCGATGCCGGCGATGAGGATCGGTTCGGAGGGGCGGGACTTCATCGAAATCCGGATTGAGCGTGGCGACCTGCATCGTGGTCGGTTCAGTGGACGAACAGAGACCTTACCGCCCGGTGAGAACGGGTTCCCCTGTCAGATTAGACAGGTATCAGCGTCGCCCATAACGCCGTAAACGCCTTGTCGTTGGCTCTACGCGCTCGCGCGGACGATGCCGCTCCACAGCGAACGGGAGCTCCCATGAGACTGGCCCTGGGAATCGCGATGCCGGTCATGGCCCTTGTTATGATGCTTGTGGCCCTCCCGAAACAGGGTCGTGCCAAAAAATTCATGGATAACCCCTCGATATCTGTTTTCTATATTACATCAATTATTGCTACTGCAGCATTCGGAACCGCTTTTTTCTTGAGCTGGCTCATGTCGCCCAGCTAAATAATATTTTGTAATGATAACTATAAATCAGCTGATAATAGAATGAAAAATAATGGAGCATTAGTTGTTGACACCGAATAGATCAACATCTGTTCGCCGGACGCGCTTCAGGTCTGCTATACGCGAGTTCATCGAGAACTCGGCCTCCGGCGGCATTGTCCTCATGGTGTCGGCGCTGCTCGCGATGATCATCGCCAACTCCGCTTTGGCACCGGTCTATTTCGCGGCGCTCAAGTCCTACATTGGTCCGCTCAGTGTCCTGCACTGGATCAACGACGCGCTGATGGCGGTGTTCTTCCTGCTTGTCGGACTTGAGATCAAGCGAGAGTTTCTCGACGGCCAGCTGTCCACGTGGTCCCGGCGCATCCTGCCCGGAATTGCAGCGGCGGGCGGCATGCTGGCACCCGCGCTCGTCTTCCTGATCCTGAACTGGGGCACCACGGGGACGCTTCGGGGCTGGGCCATTCCTACCGCAACGGACATCGCATTTGCGCTTGGCGTCCTGGCCCTGATCGGGTCGCGGGTACCCGTGTCTCTCAAAATATTCCTGACCGCGCTCGCCATCATCGACGACCTTGGGGCGGTGGCGATCATCGCGGCGTTCTACACAGCCGATCTCGCTGTCGGCTGGCTGGCGGCAGCCATCGCGGTGCTAGCCGCCCTGGCCACGCTGAACAGGTCGGGGGTACGCAATCTCGCTCCCTATCTTCTGCTTGGCGCCCTGCTTTGGTTTCTGGTCCTCAAATCCGGGGTCCATGCGACGCTGGCGGGTGTTGCATTGGCGCTGACCATTCCTCTGAAGGCCTCACCCGGTCGTCCGGACGACCCCCATTCGCCATTGCACATTCTCGAGCACGCCATCCAGCCATGGGTTGCGTTTCTTGTCGTGCCAATCTTCGGATTCGCCAATGCCGGCGTCTCGCTGGACGGGTTCTCGCTGTCTTCACTCCTGGCACCGCTGCCGCTTGGCATTGCCGCCGGACTGTTCGTCGGCAAGCAGATCGGTGTGTTCGGCACCAGCTATCTCGCGGTCAAGCTTGGTTGGGCCGACCGTCCCGAGGACGCCACGTGGCCGCAGGTTTACGGCATCTCCCTGCTGTGCGGCATCGGCTTCACGATGAGCCTCTTCATCGGGCTGCTGGCATTCCCGGAAAGCCAGCTTCTCCAGGACGAGGTCAAGGTCGGGGTGCTTTTCGGGTCGCTGCTTTCGGCGCTCGTCGGCACGTCCGTTCTTCTCGTGGCAAAGCCAGAATCCCGACCGACGCCCAGCCGGTAAGATGTTGCAATGGCAGGAGCATTCCGGGGTTTGGCGCTGTCGGTCCCGGTCGCTCTGGTGATGTGGGTCGCTTTCGCGATCCCCGATCTTGTGGGAGCCGGCATCATGGCGGCGGGCGCGGGGGCCGGTTGGTTCATGGATGGAGGAAAGGAGGCCTGAGCAATGGCTTCAGACCCGCGGGAACACCGGCCGCTGCGCTGGCCCAATGCCTGGAACGTGTTTGCGGTGACCTGCATCGTGGGGACCGAGATATGCACGACTTTCATCGCCGTCGCATGGGCGGCGAGTAGCCTGCTGGGACTTTCCTTCGCCGCTACTGTCGCCGCATGTTCCGCCGCAGGCATTGGCGGGCTCGCCTGCACATGGTTGTTTTTTCGGCTCGCGCGTCGTTGCGAGCCCATCAGGTGACCGAGACTGATAACGATGAGTAGTCCAAGCCGCTTTGCGCAATGTCGCGCAAGCGACGTGCCGATATCGCCGCGATCGTTCGTCTTGAATGGGACATCGATCTGAATTGCCGCTCTTGGGGCGGACAGGCGCCGCCGATATCGCTGCGGAGGGTTTCCTCAGCGGGTTCGCCGCCTACATGGTCGACAAGGGTGCCGCTGGAACACGAGGCGGTCAGCATCCCCCTTTCCATCTATGCGTGCCGGGTGATCCTGGGTGAATAATCAGAACGGAGATGCCGATCTCCGCCTTCATGAGGCACCTGATCACGGTGTCCACAAAACCGGCAACAGGCCATCGACCACTACTTGCCCGGTGCAGTTGCAGGCTTCTTGCCAATAAATTGCCGGCTGGATCGCAAAATCTCTTTGCGCGTCGCTTCTCGCTCCACGACACGAGCCAGAACGATGGCTCCGACGCATTGAGCGATCAAGGCCCAGGCATCGTCCTTGTCTTCCAGTCTTTCGCTCCAGCTCTTCTCGACACGCTTCAGCGCATCTTCGACCAGCAGGCGCACGTCCACCGGAGCGCGCGCGATCTCGGCGCCGAGCGTTGGCAGCGCACACCCGGTTTCGGGATTCATCGCATGCGCGGTGCTCAGGTAGCTGCGCAGCCGTTTGGCTACGTGATCGCTCGGCGAGTTCTCATCGCCGGCCAGCATCTGCGCACTGTTTTCCAGCTCGCGCTCGATCAGTTCCCTGAACAGCGCGGCCTTGGAGGGGAAGTGGTTGTAAAAAGCGCCTCCGGTCAGGCCGATCGAGGCCATCAGGGTGTCGATCCCCGTGCCGTCGAAGCCGCCCTTCTTCGCAATGGCCCGGCCGCCCTCGACCAGCTTTTTCCGTGTCTCTTCCTTATGGCCACGCGAATAGCGCATCGGCGTTCCGTTGTCCCGGTTGACTCTGCCGCTCTCTTAACATAGGCATCGTTTAATAAACAAACGTTCATCAATAAGAGCGGCCTGAGGAAATGACCAAGAAGCTCGAATTTTTCTTTGATGTCGGCAGCCCGGCCGCTTACCTGGCGTGGACGCAGTTGCCGGCGATCTGCCGGAGCGCGGGTGCCGAGTTCATCGAGATTCCGATGCTGCTCGGCGGCGTCTTTCAGGCCACCGGCAACGCATCTCCGGCCACCATTCCCGTCAAGGGCAAATATACCACGATGGACTATGCGCGACATGCCCGCCGGTATGGCGTGCCGTTCGTGAGCAATCCGCACTTTCCGATCATTACGCTGACGCACATGCGCGCGGTCATGGCGGTGCAGATGCATCAACCAGAGCGGCTGAACGACTTCCTGGCCTGCCTGTTCAAAGCCCTTTGGGTGGACGCCCTCAATCTCAACGACGTCAATCTCGTTGTCGACGTTCTGGAAAAGGGCGGGTTCGATCCGGCCCAGATTCTGGCGCTGACCAATGACCCCGAGGTCAAGGGCAGGCTTCGGGCGAATACCGAGGCGGCCGTTGCCCGCGGCGTCTTCGGGGCTCCGACCTCCTTTGTGGGGGAGGAGATGTTCTTCGGCCAGGACAGGCTGGATTTCATCAAGGAAGCACTCGCGCGCTGAAGCGCGCGCGGGACGCACCAAGTCGCTGAACCGCCGTGCGGTCCTCCGGGGATGCACGGACAGAGAAGTCGCGACGCGAGATCGTGGAGGAAACGAAGATGCAGGCGCGCCTCTGGCACAAGTCCTATCCGCCGGGCATACCGACCGAGCTGCCGATCGAGACGAACCTGACCGTTGCGGAACTGCTGGCGCGCGGCGTGGAGCGGTTCGCGGGCAAGGCCGCCTTCAGCGGCGGCAGTGCCACCCTCGGCTTCACCCGGCTGGACGTGCTCGCGCGTGCCTTCGCAGCGCATCTTCAGGCTGCGGGCCTTCGGCCGGGCGACCGCATCGCGATCATGCTGCAGAACACGCTGCCATATCCCATCGGGCTGTTCGGCAGTTTCCTGGCGGGCCTCGTGGTCGTCAACGTCAACCCGCTCTACACGGCGCGCGAACTGGCGCACCAGCTGCGCGACTCGGGCGCCAGGGCGATCCTCATTCTCGAGGGGCTCGTTCCGCTGCTGGAACAGGTGTGCGCCGAAACGGCCATCGAGATCGTTGTGCCTGTCCGGGCCGAGACCCTGCAAGCCGCCGGCGCAGACGGTGAATGGGCTCCCGAGGTTGGTGCGCGGCCCGCATCGGCGGGCGCCGGTCGTGCTGATTTCGCGGGTGTGCTGGCCGACGGGCTCAGCCGCGCCCTCCAGCCGGTTGTTCGCGCTCCCGGCGATGCCGCCTTTCTCCAGTATACGGGTGGCACGACCGGTGTCTCGAAGGGGGCGATTCTGACCCATTCGAACATGGTCGCCAACCTCACCCAGCAGATGGAATGGCTCGCGCCGGTTCTGCCGGAAGGCAAGGCGGTGATCGTCACGCCGCTGCCGCTCTACCATATCTATCCGCTGGTCATTTCCCTGATCAGCATGACGCGCGGTTGTCTCAACCGGCTGGTCGCCAATCCCCGCGATCCCGCCCAACTGCTGGCCGCCATGCGTCAGAGCCAGTTCGACATGTTTCTCGGCATCAACACGCTGCTCATCGGCCTTCTGGCGACGCCCGAACTGGCCAGTATCCGCTTCAAGCCGAGCTGTTACGTCGTCGCCGCGGGCGCTGCCGTCCAGGAGGCGGTCGCTGAGCGTTGGAAGGCGGCGACCGGCGTCTGCATCAACGAGGCCTACGGCCTGACCGAGGCTTCGCCCTGCGTCACGCTCAACCCGACCGGTCTTTCCGACTGGACCCGCCGCATCGGCCTGCCCGTTCCCAACACCGACGTTCGCCTCGTCGACGCTCACGGCCGCGATGTGCCTGTCGGAGAAGCGGGGGAACTGCTGGTCAAGGGGCCTCAGGTGTTCGCCGGATACTGGGGGCGACCGGAAGAGACCGCCAAGGTGCTGAGCGAGGACGGCTGGCTCAGCACAGGCGACATCGCGGTCATGGACGAGCGTGGCTACCTGAGCCTGGTGGATCGCAAGAAGGACATGATCCTCGTCTCCGGCTTCAACGTCTATCCCAACGAGATCGAGGGCGTCGTCGCGCTGATGGACGGCGTTCTTGAATGCGCCTGCATCGGGGTTCCGGACGAGCGCACGGGCGAGGCTCCGCATCTCTACGTGGTCAGCGCACGAGCCGAGCTGACCCGGGCCGACGTCGAGAAGCACTGCCGGGCGCAACTGACCGCCTACAAGGTTCCGCGCCATATCACCTTCGTAGACAGCCTGCCGAAATCGACGGTCGGCAAGATTCTGCGCAAGGAGCTGCGCAAGAGCCCCGCCGCCGTTCAGGCCATCTGACCAGTCTTCAACCCGGTTTCGAGCAGCGCCATGTCCCACTATGCTCCTCCCTTGCGTGACCTGCGCTTCGTGCTGCACGAACTGCTCGACCTTCCCGAGCAGATGAGGACGGTCGGCCGCGATGACCTCGACGCCGAGTCCATCGATCAGGTACTGGCCGGCGCGGGGGCGTTTGCTGCGGAAGTCGCCGCCCCGCTGAACGCGAGCGGTGATGCGCAGGGCTGCTCGATGCCGGAGCCGGGCGTCGTGACGACGCCGGCGGGCTTCAGGGATGCCTACCGCAAGTTTGCAGCGGACGGCTGGACGGGGCTGGCCTGTGATCCGGAGCACGGCGGTCAGGGACTGCCGGACACCATCAACAACGCCGCCTTCGAAATGCTGTGCGGCGCCAATATGGGCTGGTCCGCCTATGCCGGCATGTCCCACGCAGCCTATACCTGCCTGAAGGCCAACGGAACCGCGGCGCAGAAGAGCTTGTACCTGCCGAGGATCGCCTCAGGCGAGTGGGCCGGCACCATGTGCCTGACCGAACCTCATTGCGGAACGGATCTCGGCCTTCTGCGGACGAAGGCGGTTCCTCAGGACGACGGCACCTACCGCATCACCGGCACGAAAATCTTCATCTCCGGCGGTGAGCAGGATTTCACCGACAACATCGTGCATCTGGTTCTGGCCCGGCTCCCCGATGCGCCAGCCGGCGTCAAGGGCATTTCCCTGTTCGTTGTGCCGAAATTCCTGCCGGACGCGGACGATGCGACCGGCGAGCGCAATGCGGTGGTCTGCGGCTCCATCGAGGAGAAGCTGGGCCTGCACGGCAATTCAACATGCACGATGAACTTCGACGGCGCCATCGGCTGGCTGCTGGGCGAGCCGAACAAGGGCCTCGCAGGCATGTTCGTGATGATGAACCATGCGCGTCTCATCGTCGGGGTCAACGCCATCGGTCTCATGGAGGCCGCTTATCAGCGCGCCCTCGTCTATGCCAAAGACCGCGCACAGGGACGCAGCAACAGCCCCGCGCGTAACGGCGCGCCGGCCGATCCCATCGTGCAGCACGCCGATGTGCGCCGCATGCTGCTGACCCAGAAGTCCTATGTCGAGGGCTGCCGGGCCTTCGCCATGTGGACGACCATGCTGGCAGACCAGCAACACGGCCAGACCGATCCTGATCTTCGCGCGGAGACGGCGGCGCTGCTGGCTCTCGCGACCCCGGTGGTCAAGTCGCTGTCGAGCGACCTCGCGGTCGAAAGCATCAATCTCGCCGTTCAGTGCTTCGGCGGCCATGGCTACATTCGCGATACCGGGATCGAACAATATCTGCGCGATGCCCGGATCATCCCGCTCTACGAGGGCGCCAACGGCATTCAGGCGATGGATCTGCTTGGCCGCAAGGTACTCGGCGACAACGGCCGCAGTCTCGGGCTGCTGCTGCGCGAGATGCGCGGGTTCATCGAGCGCCACCGCAGCACGGCCGAGATGCAGGAATTCACGGCGCCGCTCACCGAACTCGCCGATAGCGTCGAGGCGCTGACCCGCAGCATCGCGGAACGCGCGGGCCGGGACGCGGACGAGGTGGGCGCCGCCGCGGTGCCTTACCTCCGCCTCGTCGGCCATCTCGCTCTGGCCTGGATGTGGGCGCGCATGGCCGCCGTCGCACTGTCCCGGCACAACGCCAGCGACGAAACCATATACGCCAGCAAGCTCGCCACGGCGCGGTTCTTCTATGCGCGCCTGCTGCCGGAGACGAAGGGGCTCTCCGCCGCCATCGCCTCGGGTGCCGGGCCACTCATGAAACCCGAACTCGAGCTTCTTTGACCGGAGCCGCGGGCATCCGCGGGTTATCGGGCGAATACCTGTTCGTCCTGCACGAAGCATGAATGCCGGACGTCAAGAAGCCGGTCGCAAACTGGGGAGGCAGCGCAGGGCGCGCTCATGGACGGATCGCTTACGCAGATCGCGCAGCTGCTGCTGCAGGGCATGTCGATCGGGGCCATCTACAGCCTCGTCGCCCTCGGCATCGTGCTGGCGTACAAGGCCACCGAGGTCGTCAATTTCGCCCACGGCGACATCCTGATGCTGGCGGCTTTCCTTGGCTGGGGCGCGATCGTCGGCCTCGGCCTGCCGTTCTGGGCCGCAGTGCCGCTGGTCGTGGTCGCCGTGATGGCGCTGACCTACCTGCTCGAGGCTCGTGTCATGCGGGTCATCGTCGGGCAACCGCAATTTGCGGGCGTGATGCTCACCATCGGTCTGGGTTTCATGATCCGCGGTGGCGTGAGCCTCACCTTCGGTCCCGAGTCACGAAACTACCCGACACCATGGACGGACAAGGTGACCGAAATCGGCCCCTTGACGGTCGCCGACCTCAACATGGTCATCTTCGCCGCTGCTCTGCTGATCACCGTCCTGCTGTTCTGGTTCATGAAGGCGACAGCGCTCGGCACCGCCATTCAGGCTGCCTCGCAGAACCAGCTCGCGGCGTATCTGTCGGGCATCCGGGTCAAGCAGCTCAACTCCCTTGTCTGGGCGGCCGCCGGCGCCATGGCGGCGGTCTGCGGCCTTCTGCTCGCGCCCATCACCCTCGTCGATCTCTCGCTGTGGTTCGTGATGCTGAAGGCGCTTGCAGCGCTTGTTCTGGGCGGGTTCGGCAGCGTTCCGGGCGCGATCATCGGCGGTCTGCTCATGGGCGTGATCGAGCAGTTCTCGGGCGTCTACCTGCCTGACGGTTTCAAGGACGTGATGCCCTACCTCGTACTCATTCTCGTTCTCCTCGTCAGACCTCGCGGGCTGCTGGGCGAAGCGCACGGGAGGCGCGTATGAGCACCCCCCGCTACGAGACTGACTACGCCGATGCACGTCGCATTCTTCCCGGTCCAGGGGCGTGGCTGTCATATGGCCTGCTGCTGGGTGCGCTGGTCGTGCTGCCCTTCTTCCTGCCGCGCTATTACGTCGGCGAGTTCAGCGTCATCTTCATTTTCGCCATTGCCAGCCTCGGGCTGATGTTGCTGACCGGGTTTACCGGCCAGATATCGCTCGGGCAGGGCGCTTTCGTCGCCATCGGCGCCTATGTTCAGGCGCTTCTGATGGCGGAGGGCGTGCCACTTCCGGTTGCTATGCTGGGCGCCTGTCTGGCCGGAGCCTTCACCGGTCTGGTGATCGGCCTTCCCGCAATACGGGTCAGCGGATTGCATCTCGCCATGGTGACGATGGCCCTGGCCATCATCGTGGAGCACGGTATCGGCCGCTGGAAAAGCGTGACCGGCGGGCACAGCGGACTCCCCGTGCCGGACGCGGTGCTGTTCGGGTTCGACCTGTCGTCGCCGCGCAGCATCTACTTCCTGTCCCTCGTGATCCTGGTTCTGGTGCTGCTGGGGCTCGTCAACCTCATGCGCTCGCCGACAGGCCGCGCTTTCGTCGGCGTCCGTGATTCCGAAGCGGCAGCGCGCGGTCTCGGCATCAATGTCGAGCGCTACAAGGTGCAGGCCTTCGTCCTGTCGGCTGCGATCTCGGCTCTGGCCGGCTCGCTCATGGCGCACCAGACGCAATACATCAGCCCGGAGGGTTTCGGTTTGGCGCTGTCGCTCCAACTGGTCCTGATGGTCATGATCGGCGGTCTCGGCTCGCTGCGGGGCGCCATTCTGGGAGCCATCCTCATCGGTCTCCTGCCCACCTTCATCTCGGCCATCAAGCCGCTGCTGCCGGCTCGGATCGGCAATCAGGTCGGCCTGGAGATCTTCATCTACGGCGCCGTGCTCGTCTTCTTCGTCTTGCTGGAGCCGAAGGGGCTCAACGGCCGCTGGCTCAAGGTGCGCGCGTTCTTCGAGAGCTTCCCGCTCTATCGCCGCAGCACCTACCGCCGGACCAAGACCTACATGCGATCGGAGCGTTACCGGTGAGCGCTCCCTTCTTCGCAGTCAGCAATCTCAGTCTGTCCTTCGGCGGCGTCAAAGCGGTGAGCGACGTCAGTTTCTCGGTCGAGAAGGGGCAGATCTTCGCGATCATCGGCCCCAACGGTGCTGGCAAGACATCGGTGTTCAACCTGATCACCCGCGTCTTTGATCCCTCCGCCGGCCATGTCCTGATCGAGGGGCGCGATATCGTCCGCGTCCCAAGGCACGAGATCGTCCGCCATGGCATCGCGCGCACATTCCAGAATATCGAGCTGTTCGATGGCGCGACTGTCCTTGAGAACCTCATGCTCGGCTGCCACCGGTCGTGGACCGGTAGCTTCTGGGCGGAGATTCTGAACCTGCCGTCGGTGCGGCGCGCCGAACACCTCGCTCGGGAGAACGTCGAAGACATCATCGCGCTGCTGGGGCTTGCGCCGCATCGTCACAGCATGGTGGCCGGGCTGCCCTACGGCATTCGCAAGAACGTCGAACTCGGCCGCGCCCTCGCGACGCGCCCGCAACTGCTTCTGCTCGACGAGCCGGCGTCGGGACTGAACCCCGACGAGACCCGCGAGCTCAGCCACTGGCTCACCGACATTCGCGAAAAGCTCGGCATCACCATCGTCATGGTCGAGCATGACATGTCGCTTGTGACGGCGGTGGCCGACCGCGTCCTCGTCATGGAGCAGGGCCGTGTTCTGACCAGCGGAAGCGCTGCCGAAGTCCAGGCCGACGCGCGCGTGGTCGCCGCCTACCTGGGGACGTGAGCCATGACGCCGCTGCTGACCGTTCGAAATCTGGAAACCTGGTACGGCCCGGTCCGTGCCATTCGGGGTGTCAATCTCGATGTGAGCAAGGGGCGCATCGTCACGGTGCTCGGCGCCAACGGTGCGGGAAAGACGACGCTGCTCAACACCATTGCCGGCGTCATCGACCCATTGAAGGGCTCGGTGGAGTTCAAGGGCACGAAGATTTCCGGGCTGGACGCCGACGCGGTGGCCCGGCTTGGCGTTGCTCTCGTGCCGGAGGGCCGCCAGGTCTTCCCGTTCCTGACGGTGGCCGAGAACCTCATGGTTGGCGCCTTCGCGCGACGCGGGGACGGCGCTGTCGCGGCCGATATCGAGCAGATCTATTCGTGGTTTCCGCGTCTGCGCGAACGCCAGGGCCAGCATGGCGGCCTGCTCTCGGGTGGCGAACAGCAGATGCTTGCGATCGGCCGTGCGCTCATGAGCAAGCCCTCGCTTCTCCTGCTTGACGAGCCCTCGCTGGGCCTGTCGCCCCTTCTGACCAAGGACATTTTCGCAATGGTCAGGCGGATCGCCGAGGAGACCGGCCTCTCCGTGCTCGTCGTCGAGCAGAATGCCGCCGTGGCGCTCGCCACCGCCCATGACGGCTACATCATGGAACTCGGCCGCATCGTCGCGGGGGATACCTGCGCGAACCTCTCTCAGCGGGACGATGTCCGCCATTTCTATCTCGGGCTGGGTGGTCCGGAAATCGAGACGCCCATCCAGCGCAGCGCGGTTCGGCCAGCCTGGCACTGATCTGTCTTTCCAGCTCAAGCAACCATAACCATCGAGGAGGAAATTATGCGCAAGATCGAACGCCGGACCATGCTGGGCATGATGATGGCGGGAGCGGCAGCGCCCGCGGTGATCCCGTCCTATGCGAGGGCGGCGGGGGTCAGCGATCGGGAGATCGTGATCGGCACACACCTCGACCTTTCGGGCCCGGCGGCATTTGCCATGCCCCCGCTGCGCAACGCGATCCAGATGCGCGTTGACGAGCTGAACGAAGCGGGCGGCGTCAATGGCCGCAGGATCCGCCTGATTGTCGAGGACAATGCCAGCCAGCCTCAGCAAGCCGTGCGCGCGGTGGACAAGCTCATCAGGCGCGATGAAATCTTCGCCATGGTGTGCCCGTTCGGCTCGGGACCCAACGCGGCGACTGTCCGCAGGGTTGTGGGCGCGAATACCATCTGCTTCGCGCCCTATGCGGCTTCGGCCATCGTCCAGCAGACCTCCGGGAACAGCCCGCTCCTGTTCACCACCGTTCCGCACTATGACACAACCACGGCCGCCGGCCTGAAGTGGGCCTTTGCGCAGCTCGGCTCGAAAAGGGTTGGCCTGATCCTTCAGGAGGGCCCCTTTGGCGATCTGGTCGCGAAGGGAGCAAAGGCGGCTCTGGCTCAGGCCGGCCTGCAGGCGGCAGCCGAAGCGAGCTACAAGGTCGGCGACATCGACTTCTCCTCGCAGGTTGCACGCATGCGCGCTGCCAACGTCGACCTGATCGTCACGGCGACTGTGGTGAGGGAAACCATCGGCATTGCCGCAGAGGTGAAGAAGCTCGGCTGGGACAACGTCAACGTGCTTTCGGCGACGCCCGGGCGGACGGCCATGGCTGCGAATCTCGGCAAGGGCGCGATGGAAGGTGTCTACGGCCTTGGAAGCTGGAAGATCCTCTATCCCGAGGACTTTCCGCAGGATGTGAAGTCCTGGGCGGACAGCTACCGGAAGCGCTTCAATAGCGAGCCGGATGAGATCGCCATGGTCTTCTACGACTACACCAACTGGTTCTTCGCGGGCGTTCAGGCTGTTGGGCGCTCGGTGAGCAGCGAGAGCGTCGCGGCGGCACTCGCGACGGTTGGCCAGAAGGGGCTCGCGCTCTACGATACGCAGCGGTTCGTCAGCAATCACGCTGCTCCGGAGTGGACGCGCGTCGAGCGGGTGAAGGATGGCAAGTGGATCCCGGTCTCGGACCTCTTCGATCCGGCCAAGTGACCAGGCCCACGATGTCAACGATCCCTACGGCCGCCGGAGCCCCCCCGCGGACACTGCCGCAGCTCTGGATGCAGCGATGCCGCGAATGGGCGCTTCGTCCGGCCCTTCGCTACAAGCATCGCGGTGTATGGCAAACCATCACCTGGGGCGAGTATCGCGGCCAGGCGGAGGCCTTCGGGCTTGCCATTGAGTCGCTCGGCCTCCGGCCGGGCGACTGTGTCGCCATGGTCTCACGCAATCGGCCGGAGCTTCTGATCGCCGACATGGCGACCCAGGCCCGCGGCCTTGTGAGTTGCGTTCTCGACCCGGCGCTGAGCGATGATGCGCTCGACCGCCAGCTCCGTGAAAGTCGGTGCCGTCTGCTGGTGATCGGCGGCACGGACCCGCTTCCTATGGCCCGCCGCGCGGCTGCTCTGGGGCTTGGGCTCGCGGGCATCATCGCCTTCGACGCCGCGCCGGAAGCCGGAGGCGTTCTCTCGTTCCAGTCCTTGCTGGCCGATGGCCGGAAGGCCGCTCTGGAATCGCCCAGAGCATTCGACGAGACCGTGGCCGCCGGCGAGCCGTATCAGGAAGCCATCCTGTGCTTCAGTCTCGGCAGCACAGGCGAGCCGAAGGCCGTGAGGCTGCCGCAGCACATCCTGTTGCATCAAGCGATAGCCGTGGCGCCCTCGTTCCCCCTTCCGGGGGAAAGCCGGTCGCTCTCCATCCTGCCATTCGGAATGCTGGCCGAGCGACTGTTTGCCTCGGTCTACCCTCTTCATTCCGGCTGCGTCGTTCACTTTCCAGAAGGCGCCGGCACGGAACTGGGCAACCTGCGTGAAGTCTCGCCCGAGCTTCTGTTCGCGCCGCCGCGGCTGTGGGAAAAGCTGCTCGCGAGCACAGAGCTTGCGGTGCAGGACGCCGTCACGATCGCACAATGGGCCTACGGCAAGGCGTCGTCGGGAGGTGGTCCTCGCTGGCTGGCCGATGTCGCGGCACGCGGCCTGAAGCGTCAGATCGGTCTCGGCAATCTCCGCCAGGCGGTCACCTATGGCGCTCCGGCCTCGTCCGGGCTGGTCGAATGGTACGTCCGGCTTGGCATCTCGTTGCGGCAGGTCTACGGATTTGCGGAAGCGGGTGGGCTTTGCGCCATCCTCGGCGAACAGGTGTTGCCGGGTTATGCTCTCAAGCACGGCGGCGAAGGCGATATCGCCGTTCGCCCGCCGGGCGGCAATGAACGGCACTGGCTCTCGAGCGGCGATACGGGTCGACGCGATGCTCAGGGGCGGCTCGACCTCGTGATGCGACCCCAATGGAGCGAGACGGAAGACGTCGTATCGACACAGAACGCCATCCGGCTCAGCCCTTATATCTGCGATGCCATTGTTGCGGGCGGCGAGTGCTTCGTGCTGCCGGACGAGGAGGGTCTTGCGAAGTTCGCTCAGGACCGGCTGATCCCGTTCACCGATCTGGCAAGCCTGGCGCGGCATCCGGCCGTGAACGAGCTGATTTCCGGCGAGGTGACTGCCCGGGTTGGTGACCGGTCCTGGCAGGCCCTGTCCATTCGCGTGCTGCCGCCTCGCGCGGCATGGGGCGAGAGCGAGAAGGACTGGCTCACGCCGTTCCAGCGTCTTCGGCCGACAGCATTGGGGCAGGGCGCCAAGGCGCTTGCGCCCCCGCTGGTCGAGGTCAGCTGAAGCCCGGTCAAAAGCAAAAGGGCACCCCGACAAGTGCCCTTTCCGTCAGTCCGAGGAAGGAAATGGCACGGCCGCCGGCCGTGCCCTGATCGTTCAGTTCAGCATGTCCGAGAGTCGCTGCCGGACGATGCTTTCGGCCTCGCCCATGATCCGGTCGACCAACTCGGCAACGGTCGGGATGTCGTCGATCAGGCCGACGACCAGGCCGCAGCTCCAGGCGCCGGCATCCACGTCGCCATCGACCATCACCCGCCGGTAGATGCCAGCGACTTCGTCCGCGATATCGTCGAACTCGATGCTGCTGCCCAGACGGGCTTCCTTTTCGAGCAAGCGTTCGACACCGGCATTGACCAGAACGCGTTCGGTGTTGCGCAGCGGCCGCATGACGAGGCGGGTGTCCAGCTCGCTGGCCGCGACGAGCGCTTGCTTGACGTTGTCATGCACCGGGGCCTCCCGCGTCGCGACGAAGCGCGTGCCCATGTTGATCCCGGCCGCGCCCAGCGCCAGCGCGGCGACGAGCGAGCGGCCATCCGCCATGCCGCCTGAAGCGATGAACGGTATGGTGAGTTCGTCAGCCGCCCGCGGCAGCAGGATGAAGTTCGGGATGTCGTCTTCGCCGGGATGGCCACCGCATTCGAAGCCGTCGACGCTGACGGCGTCGCAGCCGATCGCCTGCGCCTTGAGGGCGTGGCGCACCGAAGTGCATTTGTGGATCACCTTGATGCCCGCCTCCTTCAGCAGCGGCATCCATTTCTGCGGATTGTTTCCGGCGGTTTCCACCACCTTGATGCCGCTGTCGATGATGACCCTGATGTAGCCGGGATAGTCCGGCGGCGTGACAGCGGGCAGAAACGTCAGGTTCACACCGAACGGCTTGTCGGTCATCGTGCGGCAACGCGCGATTTCCTGCGCGAGCTTCTCGGGTGAGCCCTGCGTCAAGGCGGTGATGATGCCGAGGCCGCCGGCATTCGAAACGGCGGCGACAAGCTCAGCCGTACCGACATAGTGCATGCCGCCCTGGATGATGGGATGCCGGATTCCGAGCATCTCCGTGATGGCCGTCTTCATTGGATCTCTCCTTTCCGTTCGCGCTGCCGTATCACCAGGTCTCGATCCAGGGCCTCAGATCCATTTCGAAGGTCCAGGCGTCGCGTGGCTGGCTGTGGAGGAACCAGTAGTTCTCTGCGATGTGGTCGGGGTTCAGAATCCCGTCGCGGTCCTTGAGGGCGTAGCGCTCCGGGAAGTTCGTGCGGATGAAATCGGTGTCGATCGCACCGTCCACGACGATGTGCGCGACATGGATGCCCTTCGGACCAAGCTCGCGGGCCATGCTCTGGGCCAGCGCGCGCAGCCCGTGCTTGGCGCCCGCGAAGGCCGCGAAATTCGCGGCGCCGCGCAAGGCGGCCGTCGCGCCGGTGAAGATGATGGTACCCCGTCCGCGCGCCGCCATGCGCCGCGCTACGGCCTGCGACGTGAGAAAGCCGGAGAAGCAGGCCATTTCCCAGATCTTGAAGTATTTGCGCGCCGTCTCGTCGAGTATGCTGCTGGGAACATTGGCGCCGATATTGAACACGTAGACTTCGATGGGGCCGTGGTCCCTTTCAATCTCGTCAACAAGCGCGGCTGCATCCTCTTCCTTGCGAGCGTCGGATCCATAACCGAACGCCCTGCCGCCCTCGGCGATGATGCGTTCAAGGGTCGGCTGCAGCTTGTCGGCATTGCGGCGTGTCAGGCAGGCTGTGTAGCCGCCGCGCGCGAAGCGGCGGGCGATAGCGCCTCCGGTCGAGTCCCCCGCGCCGATGACCAGCGTGACTCCCGACGGCCCTGCTTCCGGTCGAGCAGATGCTTCCATGCGTACCCTCCTTTAATAAACGTTCGTTTATTTAAAGAACGGGTAGGCGTGGCCTTGACGGTTGTCAAGCTGACGGCATGAGCCTTCCGCCTCGGCCCTTGGAGGGAGAGTGTCGCGGACGATTTCGATGTTGCCATGACAGATCATGCTTCATGGCCCGCATCTGGCGATGAGCCAGACGATTGCCGTGGGATGTGCTGGCAAATGGCTGTTCGACAATGTCCTGGCCGTGCATTTCGCACTCGCACTGCTCACAGTCCGGAGCCGGATCAAGCCATACGGTCGCATCGAGGATGGTGAGCGAGGGCTCATGGATATTGGCATCCCGCCACTCGGTGGCGACCAGCGGGCAGCATCGGGGCATGACGCTGCTTTCGGTTATGCGCGGACAGAGCAGAGCGCTTGAATTCGGAGGCGGGGTCCGTCCCCGCGCTTGCGCGTGGGATAAAATTCTAACTAGAATACATGAAGCATCAAGGGTGAAGCAGGCGTACCGTCGGGCGAGGCGCTGGATCGCTGCAGGCGCATGGCACGCGATCCTAGCGGGGAAAAGCGCACCACTTGAACAGGAAGTACTCCGACGAGCAGCGTGACGCTGCGGTGGCGATGGTGGAGAAGCGCCGCCTCGCGAACCCGCGCGATCGCGCGATCTACCGGGAGGTGGCGCGGCACTGCGCCGTGGGCGAGCAATCCCTGCGCCTGTGGGTTCGGGCGCGCGATGAAGAGCAGTCCGGCGCCGACAAGGGCCGCTTCGTCGATGAAAATATGATGTCGGACGCCGATCTGCGCGCGGAGCTTGGAAATCTCCGGCGCAAGATTCAGAAGCTCCAATCTGAGAACGAAGTCCTCAAGCGAGCCTTTGTTGCCTTCTCCTCCGACTGGTCGAAGTCGGATTGAAATCCGGCGCTCCCGGCCAGGGTAGGGCATGGAAAAGTGACGGCCGGAAGATGCGGATGGCGCTGGACGGGAACCGGGCGGCACCTCTCCGTTTCGCATGCGAGGCTGCGCCTGCCGCTGCACTTTCCCCAGCGACGCCCGCGAACGGGAATATCAGCGAGCCGCAGAACTGGCCTTGAAGTTGCGGCCTGTGGATCTTTTTGCATAAAGGGCGCGAAGAACTGAACGCGGTGGCGCTTTGGACAAACTGAAAGATATCCCGTCGCCCGGTCGCGGCCCCATGCGCAAGCGGGGCGTTGAGCGCTATCACATCCTGCTGGATGCGACCGCAGATCTCCTCGCCGACCGGAACGAGGAAGACATAAGTCTCGCCCAGATCGCCGAGCGGGCGGAAGTGCCGCTCGCCTCCGTCTATCACTTCTTCCCGAACCGGAACGCGGCCTTCGTGGCTTTGGCGCAGCGCTACCACGCCGCCATCGGCGTCTCGACGCGTACGCCCTTCAACCCGCCCCCCGACACCTGGCAGCAATATGTCGAGCGGCGACAGCGCCAGGGTGCGGCCTATCTCAACGCCAATCCCGCGGCGCTGCGGCTGTTCATGGGGGCCGGGGTCAGCGTCGAGGTCCGCAACACCGATCTGAACGGAAATGCGGAGCTGGCCAAACTGCGCACGGCCTATCTGTGCGCTACTTTCGATATGCCGAACATTCCCGATCTCGAGCAGAGGGTCGCCGTGTCGATCGCGTTGGTCGATGGCATCTGGGCATTGTCCTACAGCCAGCACCGCAGCATCACGGAGGCCTATCTGGAGGAATCCATCCGGGCAGCCGTGACCTACCTGCGCTGCTATCTGCCGGAGCTGGTCAGGCGGCGATAGGCCTGCGCATCACCTCGTCCGCGTTGGGTAGATAATCGAATTTTTGACCATCAGTATTGTTCCGAGGGTCGCGCTGTGGCGTGTCTCCTGATGGCGTACCCGTTCCGCAGGCCGCCAGTGTGTGAGATTGGATGGGCCAGGTGCCTCCGAACACGGCTGCATTCGCTTGTCTGATTCTCTCAATCAAGGTGCTTGATAATCGAATTTTCTATCATTAGCATTCCTCACAAGAGCGGCGATAGCCGCCGCCGCCGGCAGTTCCCCGCGCACAGAGGGCCGCTATGAAACGTCGTGATTTCCTGAAAGCCACCGCAACCGCCGTGACCGCGGGCATTGCAACTCCGGGTCTTGCCATCGCGCAGGGCGGGAAGACCATCACTTTCGTTCCGCAATCCGATCTGACGATCGTCGACCCCGTCCAGACGACCGGGCTCGTGACGCGCAACCATGGGCTGATGGTCTTCGACACGCTCTACGGCGTCGACGAGAAGTTCGAGGTGCAGCCCCAGATGGTCGCCGGTCATCGCATCGATCGCGAAGGGCTGCGCTGGACTCTCACCCTGCGCGAAGGATTGAGGTTCCATGACGGTGAACCGGTTCGTGCCCGCGACTGTGTCGCCAGCGTGATCCGCTGGTGGAATCGCGATGTGTTCGGCGGCGACCTGCGCAACGCGACGGCTGAGCTTTCCGCTCCCGACGACAGAACCGTGGTCTTCGACCTGAAGCGGCCCTTTCCGCTGCTTGCTTACGCGCTGGGCAAACCCTCGGCGGTCTGCGTCATCATGCCCGAGCGCCTGGCAAAGACACCAGGAACCCAGCAGGTGACCGAGGTTGTGGGCAGCGGTCCCTTCCAGTTCGTCCCTGGCGAAAGGGTGGTCGGGTCGCAGGTCGTCTACCGGCGCTTCGAAGGCTATGTGCCGCGATCCGGCGGTCAGCCGAGTTTCATGGCGGGCCCGAAGGTCGCGCACGTCGATCGCGTGGTCTGGCGCGTCCTGCCGGATGCCGCAACCGCTGCGGCAGCGCTTCAGGCCGGCGAAGTCGACTGGTGGGAAGAGGCGACGCCCGACCTCATTCCGCTGCTTCAACGCCGCCGCAACCTGAAGGTCGAGGTGAGGGATACCGGTGGATACCTCGCGATGATCCGCCTGAATCACCTCGTGCCGCCCTTCGACAATCCGGCCATCAGGCGTGCCATCCTCTCCGCCATCCATCAGGCGGACTACATGACGGCCGTCATGGGCGTGGAGCGCACCTACTGGAAGGATGGAGTCGGCTTCTTCCTGCCCGACTCCCCGCTTGCCAACGATGCCGGGATGGGGGTCTTCCGTGGAGCCCCGGACTACGAGAAAGCGAAGAACGACCTCGTCAAGGCCGGCTACAAGGGCGAGCGCATCGTCTTTGTCGTGCCGACCGATCTGCACGCGCTGAATTCGATGAGCCTGGTGGCGCAGGACATGTTCAAGAAGATCGGGCTCAACGTCGACTATCAGACATCCGACTGGGGCACGGTTCTCACGCGCCTGGCCTCCCAGCGGCCTCTCGAGGAGGGCGGCTGGAGTGCCTGGTGCAACTATGTTCCCGGTGCCACCACAATCAATCCCTCGACCCACAGCTATCTGCGCGGCATTGGTCGGGCGGGCACTTTCGGATGGCCGTCGAGCGACAAGATCGAGGCGCTTCGCAACGAGTTCCTGTCCGCCGGCGACGATGGCGACAAGGCCCGTCTCGTTCGCGCGATCCAGACCGCTGCCTTCGAGGATACGCCGTACCTGCCGCTCGGCTATTTCGCCCAGCCGACCGCCTACAATCAGCGCCTTCGGGACATTCCGGCTGGTTTCGCGCAATTCTATAATGTGAAGAAGGACTAGCGGCTCGCCGCCACGCCGCGATGCAGCCGTGGCGTCAGCCGCCGTGGCTGCATGGAGCGACCGTCCGATGCCATGCCTGACAATCGCGGCAAGCCGCCACGGCAGGCTGTTTCAACCTGGATATCCGCAATGACCGATCTGCCAGACGAAGCCGGCTATGCGTCCGCCATGGCGTTGAAGGCAGCCTATGCGCGCGGCTCGACCTCGCCTCTCCAAGTGACGCGCGCGATCCTCGACCGTATCGATGCCGTCAACCCGGCGGTCAATGCCTTTTCCGTGGTCATGGGGGATGAAGCACTTGCGGCCGCAACGCGATCGGAGCAGCGGCTGCGCGCTGGCGAAGGCGGGCCGCTCGAAGGCATCCCTGTGACGATCAAGGATGCCTTCGACGTTGCCGGCCAGGAAACGGCGACCAATTCGCTCGCGCTGAAGGGGCCTGTCGCGACCCGGGACAACATCGTCGTCGAGCGCCTTCGGCGGGCGGGTGCTGTCATCCTCGGCAAGACCACGATGTCCGAGTTCGGCTGGTCGGGCATTAGTCGCAACCCGGTTACCGGCGTGACGCACAACCCCTGGGCGTCCGGCTTCAATGCAGGGGCATCCTCGGCGGGCGCGGGCGCGGCATCGGCCGCCGGCTTCGGGCCGCTTCATCTCGGCTCGGATGGTGCCGGCTCCATCCGCATGCCGTCGCACTTCTGCGGCATATTCGGACTGAAGCCGACCTATGGCCGCGTCCCCTACGCGCCCGTCTCCAACAACGACTATGCCACCTATATCGGCCCGATGACGCGCAGGGTCGCCGATGCCGCGCTCATGCTCGAGGTCATGGCCGGTCCGCATATCCTCGACCACACCTCGTGTGAGAGCGAACCCGACGCCTATCTGGCCAAACTGACGGCGTCGATGAAGGGCAGGCGCATCGCGTTCAGTCCCGATTTCGGGCATGCGCGTGTCGATCCGGAGATCGCGTCGATCGTGCGCCGCGCCGCCAGGACGTTCGAGGATCTTGGCGCGCATGTGGAAGAGGTCACGCCCGACTGGGGGTCGCTCGGGCCCGAACTCGGCCGCTTCTTCTGGGCCGTGCTGTGGGGACGCCGCGTCGGTCTTCTCGATGAATGGGAGGACAGGATGAGCCCGGACCTGGTCGCCTGCATCCGTGAAGGCGCCAGTTTCTCGGCGACGGACTTCCTCAACATGCGGGAGCGCAAATACGCTTATGTCGCGCGCATTTCGCAGTTTCTTGACGGTTACGATTACCTGCTCTCGCCGGTCGCCTCCGTTGCTGCCTTTCCGGTCGAGCGGGTTCGTCCCGATCACTGGCCAGACCATCCCTGGGACTGGCTCGCCTGGTCGGAGTTCCTCTATCCCTTCAACATGTCGAGCCACCCCGCTGCCAGTATTCCCTGCGGCATGACCGCCGCGGGGCTGCCAGTCGGATTGCAGATCGTCGGACGCCGCTTCGACGACCTTGGCGTGCTCCAGGCAGCGGCTGCCTTTGAGGAGGCCGTGCCGATGCACATCCAGCGGCCCGCGATCGCCGCCTGATCCTCCCGGTCCGGCGTCGGCTGTGGCCATTTCCGAACGAAGTCGAGGCCAAGATGAAGAACTCCAAGGATGCGGAGCTGCGCGAACGCGCGCGCCAGGTCATTCCCGGCGGAATGTACGGCCACGAATCCGTCGCGCTTCTTCCCGACAGCTTTCCGCAATATTTCTCGCGCGCCGAGGGTGCCTACCTCTGGGATGCGGACGGCAACCGATACATCGACTACATGTGCGCCTACGGCCCCAACCTGCTTGGTTATCGCGACCCGAAGGTCGAGAGGGCGGCTGCGGCGCAGGCCGCTCTCGGCGATACGATGACCGGCCCATCGGAAGCCATGGTCGTCCTTGCCGAAACCCTCGTGTCGATGATCTCCCATGCCGACTGGGCGATGTTCTGCAAGAACGGCAGCGACGCGACCTCCATGGCCATGGTGACCGCGAGGGCTTACCGTGGTCGTCGCAAGATATTGGTCGCACGCAGCACCTATCACGGTGCGGCTCCGTGGAGCACGCCCGGACCCAAAGGCATCCTGCCGGAAGACCGGGCGCATATCATCTACTTCGATTACAACGACCTGGAGAGCGCGACAGCCGCTTTCCGGAGCGCCGAGGGTGATGTTGCCGGCGTGTTTGCGACCCCGTTCCGCCATGAGGTTTTCACGGACCAGTTCCTGGCTTCAGCGGAATATGCGCGCGGTCTCCGCCGCCTTTGCTACGAAGCCGACGCACTTCTGATCCTGGATGAGGTTCGAACCGGCTTTCGGCTATCGCGAGACTGCTCATGGGAGGCCTATGGCGTGCGCCCGGACCTCAGCGCCTGGGGCAAGGTTCTGGCCAATGGTCACCCGATCTCGGCTCTTCTGGGTGCGGAAAAGGCCCGTGAGGCAGCCGTCTCGATCTACGTCACCGGCTCGTTCTGGTTCTCGGCTGTTCCTATGGTTGCCGCCGTCGAGACGTTGCGGCAGGTTCGGGACACGGACTACCTCGAGCGGATTGCTGTGGCGGGAGAGCGCCTGCGGCAGGGGTTGTCCGAGCAGGCACTGCGGCATGGTATTGAGATACGCCAGACCGGCCCCGCGCAGATGCCACAGATTCTGTTTGCGGAAGACCCTGAACTGGCCAAGGGCTCGTTCTGGACCGGCGCTGCGGCGAAGCTCGGCGCCTATCTGCACCCCTATCACAACATGTTCTGCTGCGCGGCCATGACGGCGGCGGACGTCGATGTGACACTGGAGATCACGGAAGCCGCTTTCCTGTCTCTCAAGGCCGCTCTGCCGAGCCTTCCACCGCAATCCAATGAGATGCTGAAACAGCGGCTCGCGGGGCGGCGTTGAGGCGCGCGCGAACGGGAGTGCGGCAGCGCCCGCCCGGCAGAACGCCTTCGGTGTTCGTGGGCTCTTGCGCGGGCATTGAACCATCGAAGCCCAACTGGTCACGGGGAACCCGTTGTCAGACGCCCTGCGGCGGGCTGCCGACGTCAGGCCTTGTGTCGGCGACTGCGGGAGCGGCGAGGCCCGATCCTCGCCGCGCTGTCGAATATTTCGGGATGCCGCTGGAGCTCGAGGCGGGTTCGCCGGATGTGGCCGTACAAAATCCGCTCCGCCTCCTCGTGGTCCCTGCGCCGGAGCGCGGCCAGCATCAGGCGATGCTCGTAGTGAACGAGGTCGAGGCGGTCGACACCAACGATCCCGGCAAACGCGCGGCGATACTGTTGCGTCGAATTCCAGAAGCGCTCGATCATATGCACGAGCTTGGGCATGCCGGACGACTGATAGCTCAAGAGGTGGAACTCCCTGTCGAGCCTCACGAATTCCTCAAGATCGCTTCCAGCCTCCATCGCGTCGGCGAGGCCCTCCATTCTGCGGATCACGTCATCCGGCAGGAGAGGAGTGCTTTCAGCCAAGGCCAGCGGCTCGAGCCTCTCTCGCATCTTGTAGACTTCGATGCATTCGGCGAGGTCGAGCTTGGCGATCCACGCGCCGCTGTTGGGGACAAGCGTGACCAGTCCCTCGCTCTCAAGTCTACGGAGCGCCAGGCGAACCGGCAGCCGGCTTATCCCGAATTCCCTGGCCAGTTCTTCCTGTCGAATGCGGGAGCCGGGCGCAAAGCGCCCTGTCAGGATTGCATTGCGGATGGCCGACGTGACCCGTTCGCTCGCCACCGAAGAGGCGCCCGCGTCGTGCTCAGCAAGGAGCTCCGGACCTGCCGCGAGAGTCTCGTCCATCGTCACGTCGCCGATCGTGAAGCTCAAAGGGCCGGATGCCGGGGGTGCCACAGGCGTCCGGTCGTCTCGTGCTCATATGCTTTGCCATGGGGATAGCTGACAAGCTCAAGCTGCATTCCCCATGGCGCGAGGAAGTAGACCCAGGTCTGCCCGCCGCTGGGGCCGTCGCTTCTCACCGTCGGCTCCCCAAGGATCCGCACGCCATGCGACCTCAAATGCGCCAGGGCAGCGTCGAAGTCGTCCACGTAGAAGGCCAGATGGTGCCCCCCGACGTCCGAGTTGCGCGGCACCTTCGGCTTCTGGTCGGGCGCGTCGTATTCGAAGACCTCGAAGTTGGGTCCATGGCCGCAACGGAGGAAGCACAGCCGCCTCATCACGGCTCGTGGGTGGATGTTCAGGCGGGACGCCATCCAGTCATCGTCGGACCGGAACGGGCCGAGTTCGTAGAATGCCTCGCAGCCGATGACATCAACGAAAAAGGCCACGGCCTGGTCCAGGTCGGGCACGGTAAAGCCAATGTGCTCAACACCTTTGAGGCCGGGCATTCTGGCCATGGCTTGATCAACCTGTGTCTGTTGGCGTGCGATGGAACCGCATCAATGGGATCCCTTTGTGCCATATCCTTGGCGCAAAAGGCAGATGAAAATGTTTATTGGATCCATTGTTGACTCATGTTCAGTCCAATGGCTAGTCTCCGGGAGCGGGTGCAGACTGTCCGCCGTCAGCCAAATCGGACAGGAATGGGCATGGTTCGGCTAGTCGATTGCTCATTCGATGCATGGAGGCAGAGTCCGGATCACGCGCCCCTCAATCGGGCCGGGCGGGGTCGGCTCTGGATCCAAAAGGCGCGTCTGCATCGGCATGGAGCGGCTTTGTCGCGCGAAATCCGGGATACGTGCGGGGGCCTCCGATGCTGACCTATGTTCTGCGGCGGATTCTGGCGACGATTCCCGTGATGGCGGT